>ERZ781398.55-NODE-55-length-296920-cov-9.462099_pt1 | contig 296920 bp, 253 predicted proteins | sample MGYA00433077_ERZ781398 | MGnify/ENA primary metagenome ERZ781398 (study PRJEB29847, sample SAMN06458254) | wastewater metagenome | isolation source: Wastewater bioreactor | place: South Africa: Cape Town | study: EMG produced TPA metagenomics assembly of the... | reverse complement strand
TTTTGCCACAGATTGATGGATTATAAGGATTCTAAATCTGTGAAATCTTTGAATCAGTGGCTGTTTGTTTTTAATCAAAGGCTTGTATTTGTTTATTTTTTTGCCGCAGATTGATGGATTATAAAGATTCTAAATCTGTGAAATCTTTGAATCAGTGGCTGTTTATGTCAACTCGAGATAAGACTTATACTTTTTATCATTATACAACGAATTGCATGAATTATATGTTTAAACTGCAATCTCAAATCATAAATCTGCAATCATAAATCTCAAAATTAATTCATATCACTATATCCAACGGCTTCTCCAATTAAAGTGCCACTGGTACAACTATTGATTTTTACATTTACGAAATCACCTATTTTATAATTTTCTCTAGGAAAAACAACTGTTATGCTTTGTGAGTTTCTGCCTGAGAATTGCTCTTCGGATTTTTTAGAAGTCTTTTCTATCAGCACCTCTACAGTTTGCCCTAAGAATTCCTGGGTTCTGAAAGCGCTGTGTTTTCTTTGTAAATCAACTATTTCCTGAAGCCTTCTTAGTTTTGTTTCTTCCGGCACATCATCTTCCATTTTCCTTCCGGCCAGTGTTCCCGGACGTTCAGAATAGGCATACATATATCCGAAACCGTATTTGACATGTTCCATTAAGCTCAATGTATCCTGGTGGTCTTCTTCCGTTTCGGTAGGAAATCCTGAAATCATATCCTGGGTGATGCCACAACCCGGAATGATACGGTTTATCTTATCAATCAGTTGGATATATTCTTCTCTGGTATGCAGTCGGTTCATTGCTGCCAATATCCTGTCACTTCCGGATTGTACGGGAAGGTGGATGTGTTTGCATACGTTTGGATATTTTGCAATAACATGCAATACGCTTTCGTGCATGTCCTGCGGATTCGATGTTGAAAAACGGATACGCATTTTTGGAAATCCTGTAGCGACCATTTCCAGTAATTGGGCAAAATCAACAGCCGTAGCTTTTTGGAATTCGGTTGCCTTGACAAAATCTTTTTTCAAACCACCACCATACCAAAGATAGCTGTCTACATTCTGTCCTAATAAAGTAATTTCTTTAAAACCTCTGTTAGACAAGTCGGCGATTTCTTCCATAATGCTTTGCGGCTCACGACTTCTTTCACGGCCACGGGTAAAAGGAACTACGCAAAAGGTACACATATTGTCGCATCCTCTTGTTATGGAAACAAATGCAGTAACGCCATTGCTATGCAAACGAACCGGAGAAATATCGCCATAAGTTTCATCTTTGGAAAGAATAACATTGATGGCATCGTTTCCGGCTTCTACTTCCTGCAAAAGATTTGGAAGGTCTTTATAAGCATCCGGGCCGACAACCAAATCGACAATTTTTTCTTCTTCTAAAAACTGACTTTTAAGGCGTTCTGCCATGCAGCCCAACACACCCACTTTCATTTTTGGATTCACGCTGCGTTTTACAGCATTGTATTTTTCCAGTCTTTTTCGTACGGTTTGTTCTGCTTTGTCCCGAATGGAACAGGTGTTGACCAATACCAAATCGGCCTCTTCCAGAATTTGAGTAGTATTGAAACCATTTTCAGATAAAATAGAGGCTACAACCTCACTATCTGAAAAGTTCATGGCACAACCATAACTTTCAATAAAAAGCTTTTTGGTGTTTCCTGTTTTATGTTCTAATACAAGGCTTTCTCCTTGCTTGTTTTCTTCTATTATCTTTTCCATAGTCTCCCAAAGAGAAATTTAATCAGTTTGCAAAGATACAATTATTTGAAGTAATATGACAAGATGTCATATTTAGATTTAACAATGTTTTTGGAATGTTTTTTACCGTTTTTAGGTTCTTCGGAATAAATCCCGAAATTGGTAAAGCAGTCGCTCAATTAATCGCAAATCCTGGGTGATAATATCGGCAGTTCCGCTCATTTCCTGACGAAATGCAATCTTTTTGTGATAGGAAGTTTCCAGTTTATTTGGCAAGGATACATCAATAAGAATGTTGCCTTCTTTATCAGGGGTTAAAGAGATGGATTGTATTTTCCCTCTGATGACTCCAAATTCCCGGTCAGGATAATTTGCCAGACGGATATTTACATTCTGGCCAATTTTGATTTTTCCTGAATTTTGAGCCTTGGCTTTTATCTTTCCGATGTAATTGTCAGATTCTTTCGGGATAATAGAAAAAACATTATCGCCTGCCGTAATGGTTTGGTTTTCTGTCCATACTTGCATGAAAGAGACTTCGCCTGAAATTGATGACCGGAGCACATAGGCTAATTCCCAATCGGCAATGGCTTTTTTCAACTGGTTATAGGACTGTATGGCATTCCTGAACAGACTTACATCGTCTTTAGTCTCGTTAATCTTTGTCGATTTGCTGTTTTTGTTCAAATCATTCAACGACGATTTCATTTGCGAAATAGAGGAACTGAGTCCACGCAAGTTTTTTTCTGTCTGGAGATAATCTAAATTTTTAGTTTCCCATTCCTGTGTGGATATAATGCCTTTGTCGTAAAGTTTTTTATAACGGTCAAGCTCTTTCTTTTTAAGTTGAATTTCTGTTTCGCTTATTTGTTTTTGCTGTTGCAAAAGGTTTAGCCTTTCTTTGATTTCGATGACTTCATAATTTTGTGCAGCGCCTTCTACTTTATAAGGCTGTAATTTTCTGTTAAGGCTGTAAGCAATAAAATCTTTTTCAAATACGGCAAATGGCCCTTCAATTTCACCCAGCTGCATGGAAGGGAGCGATTCAAACGGAAACCGGATAAAACTCTTATCTATTTTAAGGGTGTCGATAATGCTTTTTAGCAAAAATACATCCTGATATCGGGCCGTGTTTTCAATTACGGCCAAAGCTGTATTTGCCGAAACAGTTTCTCCGTTTTTGATAAAAATTTTCTCAATACGCCCCGAACTTTTGGTAATGAGTCTTTGTGGAGGGATTTGCGTGGTTATGGTAATTTCTGAAGTGACAATGTCAGGATATTTTACAACCCACGACATGACCAGTAAGGATAACAGTACGGTTAAAATAACCACATTTCCCCATCGTATCATCCAATGCGGTACTTTGGTCAGGATTTCCTGAACCTCTTCACTTCGTAGTTCTATGTGTTTATCGTCTGGCATATTATGTTCCGAGTTGCAGTTGGTTTTTAACAAGCTGGTAGTAGCTTCCTTTTAATTTTACTAATGCTTCGTGATTGCCTTGTTCTATTATTTTTCCATTATCGAGAACTACTATCTGGTCAGCGTTCATTACGGTGCTTAGTCGGTGTGCAATTACCACAACGGTTTTATTTTTGAAGAAAACATCCAGTTTTTCCATGATTTCTTTTTCATTGTTGGCATCCAGTGCCGATGTAGCCTCGTCAAAAAACAACATTTCCGGGTTTTTGTAAACCGCCCTGGCAATCAATAATCGTTGCTTTTGCCCGGTACTCATGCCAATGCCTTCCATGCCAATTTTGGTGTTATATCCCAAAGGCAAGCCTGAAATATATCCTTTGATATTTGCCACATCGCTGGCATAGGCGAGTCTTTCCTTGTTTATAATGTCAACACCAATCGCAATGTTGTTGGCTATTGTATCATTAAAAATATAGCCTTCCTGCATCACAGCGCCAATATTGGCACGCCATGCTTTTTGGGCAATGTTTTTAAGGAGCGTGTTTCCAACCGTAATTTCTCCTTTGTCGCAATCGTAAAATTTCAACAGGAGCTTCATCAGCGTTGTCTTACCACTGCCGCTGGTTCCTACAATTGCCGTTATCTTATTGGCAGGGATGACAAGATTCAGATTTTCTAAAACAGGAGTGTCTGTTCCTGTATATCTAAAGCTGACGTCTTTAAGTACAATGTCGGAATCAACAGGAAATTCATGAATCTGATTTTCTTCCTGTTGGCTTTCATCTTCTTTTTCATGGATTTCAGATAATCGGGAAAGTGATATTTTTGCGTCCTGTACTTCCCGGATGAATTGGATGAGTTGTGTAATCGGGCCATCCAGGCTTCCTACAATACTGGTAATTGCCATCATCATACCCAGCGTAATTTCTCCATCAATAACCAATTTGGCAGAAAGGAAAATAATGAAGATGTTTTTAAGTTGGTTGATGGTTGAGGAACCAATGTTTTGTGTTTGTTCCAATACCAATCCTTTCATGGAAACTTTAAAAAGGCGGGCCTGAATATATTCCCAGCTCCAGCGTTTTTGCTTTTCGGCATTGTGGAGCTTGATTTCCTGCATTCCGTTTATGAGTTCGATGACCTTGCTTTGCTCCTGGCTGATTTCTGAAAAGCGTTTGTAATCCAAGGCTTCTCTTCGTTTAAGAAACAGTATAATCCAAAGAAAATAGAGCAGGCTTCCGGCAAAGAAAACCAAAAAGATTTTCAGGTTGTAATAGGCCAGAACACCTCCCATTATAATCATGTTGATTATAGAAAACAGCACATCCAGTGACGAGGTTGTTAACAGTCGCTCAATTCTGTTATGGTCGTTGATTCGCTGCATGATGTCTCCGGTCATCCTGACGTCAAAAAAGGAAATTGGCAGATTCATCAGTTTGATAAAGAAATCAGAAATAAGCGAAATGTTTATTCTTGCCGAAAGATGGAGTGATATCCAACTTCTGATAAGTTCCAAGGCTGTTTTTCCGGCAAACAAAAAAAGCTGGGCAAACAAGACCAGATAAACGAAGTGAATATTCTGGTTTTGGATTCCAATATCGACGATGCTTTGCGTAAGGAATGGAAAAATCAGTTGTAATAAACTGCTTGCCAGAAGTCCAATCGCTAATTGAATAATAAACGATTTGTACCGGAATACATATCTTGAAAGTAATCCGAAACCAAAAACGCTTTTGTTTTCTTTTTCAAATTCGTTTTCGTAGAATTTGGGTGTCGTATCAAAAAGAAGGGCTATTCCTTCTGGAGTTGCTTCGGTTGCATTATTTCCAATCCAGGATTTTAAAAAATCCTCTTTATTGTATTGGAGCAGCCCAAAGGCAGGGTCAGAAACATAATAAACCCCTTTTTTGATTTTATACAGTACGACATAGTGATTGTTATTCCAATGCAATATGCACGGTAAAGGGGCTTCTTCCAGTTTTTCTAAACTGAGCCGTACACCCAGTGTCCGGAATCCTATTTTTTCTGCCGCTTCACTTAGCGATAGCAAATTGCTTCCCTCTCTGGTGGTTTCGCTTAGACTGCGAAGCTTTTGTATGTTGATATTTTTGCCATGGTATTTGGCAATAATCTTCAAGCTGGTAGGGCCACAGTCTTTTTGGTCGGCTTGTTTGAAAAAAGGGAATTTCTGCATTAATTTTTTCGAATTTAGTCAAATATATTTCTTATTTCCTTAGGATGAACAACTAGTCCGTAATTTACGTCTAAACGATTGCGGCTTTTAGGTCTTCCAGTTCCGACAGGAAATATTTTATTTCTTCTAATTCATATTCTTTAGGCAATAATTTATGGTCTACTATTTTTACCGGCGTATAATTGAATTCGTTTTTGATACACCATTGGTATTGTCTATTGAGTTCTGTCGCTACTTCCTCGCTGATGGTTTGCTGTTTCCATTTTTTTAACCAGTCTTCGATATTGAGATTTTGGACGTGCCAGTCTTCAATAGCCTGTCTGATATTGCCATTGTTAAAATAGATCTGCTGCAGATTTGTTGCGACAGGCACATAAGGATTTCCAAGATTGTCTATATTCAGGTTAAAATAAACCGCCAACCTGATTTTTTCGGGATATTTTTCCATAAAGTCTTTACCTTTTTGATAAGCTGTATGGCAATGACCGCAGCTGGGACTAAGGAAAAGCCTTAGGGTTAATGAAGCTTCCGGATTTCCGAAAAGAATAGGTTTTAGGCTTGTCAATTCCGGCAACTCCTGTACATCTGAAGAAAGAAATTCGAATAGATTGAAATTCCTTTTAAATCTGGAAAGTTCCTTGTTTTTGTCTGCCAGGTCTTTTCTTTCGGATATAATTTTTTTTAACGGAAACCACAAGGCAGAACAAATTGCAGTTATAATAGAGTAATGGATGACAGCCGTTAGATTTATCTTGAAATTATCAAAATATGAAACGTACAATAATGATTGTGCCAAAACCAAAGACGACACAACAAGACACAGTACACACCATTTTTTAAGTTTTGTCTGTTGCAGGTATACCGAATAAAGACAAACGGGTAATGACAGCAGGCTAAGCAACCCGATAATGCCAAAAGCAAACCCCGCTAATGAACCGGCTATAAAATTGATGGAGAAAAATAAAATGGGCAAGTCTGTAAAATCAAGCCATTGGGTAATCCGGCTGTCTTTTGACTTTATTACAGAATCACAGGAGGTATTGGAATTAAAGCTACAGATTTTAGAAACAAGTTCGTTGCCGTTCTCGTTTTTTTCTAAAAGTATAAAAATACCGGCAAGCAACCCTATAAATGATAGGGTTCTGAACAGGAAGCCGTAAATTTCAAATCCGTAAGCAAAATTAGAAACCAGATAAACAGTGGCCAATAGTGCTAAAGTAATGGCTATTTTGTGTTCTGATTTTTTTATATCAGATGGTTTTTCGTTTTTCTCAATTGCCAGAATCAAACCATTCCATAATTCCCGAAATTCTTCCAGGTTTACGGTATGTTTTTCATTGTTTTCGGTCTCATAAATAATAGTGTCCTGGTTCTTACTGACAAAGACAAAGTTTAGGGCATCCTTGACTTCTATAGCTGCAATAAAGTGTTCCGGAAGATTTTCAAGCTGATTTTTAGGAACATTGGCAGCCATGTTTTCAATGCGCAACACTTCCAGAGTGTCTGTGACGGAAAACAAGCTTGGGTAGTTGGGGTGTGAGAGATAAATATCTTTAAATTCCTCATTCAGATTGCCATGCCGATTCTGTTCTAGGTATTTCTTAAGGACTGAAATCACGATGTTTTCGTTTTAGTTTGGATTCATGGTAGGAAAAATCTTGTAATATGTTTGCATAAATTTATAAATAAGAAATGAAAATCGGTTATGAAATCCGAATGTTTAACATAAAAAGGAAGCCGATAGGAGGTAAAGGGTGTCTATATAAGGTATGGCTTCTTAAAATTTATATGGTATTTTCAATCTTTTAAGAATCAGTGTTTTGCTCTTTCTCAGAAGTCTGTTAGGAGTTAATAATTTTACTTTTAAAATTTTCTGAAATGCAATATTTAAAAAATTCATATACTTTTGCGACACAAACAGAAGCATTATGGCAAAGAATTTAGTGATTGTTGAGTCGCCTGCAAAGGCAAAAACCATTGAGAAGTTTTTAGGGAGCGAATATCAGGTAGAGTCCAGTTATGGACATATAGCAGATTTGCCTTCTAAAGAAATAGGAGTAGATGTTGAAAATGGCTTTCTTCCAAAATATGAAGTTTCTCCTGATAAAAAAGCATTGGTGAAAAAACTCAAGGATCTTTCTAAAAAAGCAGATACGGTTTGGCTGGCGAGTGATGAGGATCGTGAAGGAGAAGCCATTTCGTGGCATTTGTCAGAAGAATTAAAGTTAGAACCATCAAAAACAAAAAGGATTGTTTTTCATGAAATTACCAAAACGGCAATCCAAAAAGCGATTGAGAATCCAAGAGGGATTAATTACGATTTGGTAAATGCGCAGCAGGCAAGAAGAGTCCTGGACAGATTGGTGGGTTATGAGCTTTCTCCGGTTTTATGGAGAAAAGTAAAAGGCGGGCTTTCTGCCGGAAGAGTACAGTCAGTTTCAGTAAGATTAATTGTAGAAAGAGAAAGAGAAATCCAAAACTTTAAAGCCGTAGCTTCTTACTCTATAGTAGCAGAATTTTCAAATGAAGCAGGAAAAACATTTAAGGCGAAACTGCCAAAGAATTTCAATACAAAAAAAGAAGCCGAAGATTTCCTGAATAAAAATATAGGTTCTACATATAAGGTATCAGATTTAGAAACGAAACCTACCAAAAAATCACCGGCAGCACCTTTCACTACTTCCACTTTGCAACAGGAAGCAGCAAGAAAATTATACCTCCCGGTTGGGGTAACGATGCAATTGGCCCAGAGGCTTTATGAAGCGGGATTGATTACCTATATGAGAACAGACAGTGTCAATCTGTCGAATGAAGCCATAAATGCGGCTGAGGCAGAAATCATCAAATCGTATGGTAAGGAATTTTCAAAGCCCAGAACTTTTGCCAATAAGAGCAAAGGTGCCCAGGAAGCTCACGAGGCCATCCGTCCGACAGATATGTCAAGACATACGGTGAATATTGATAGAGACCAGGCCCGACTTTATGACCTGATTTGGAAAAGAACATTGGCTTCGCAGATGAGCGATGCCGAATTGGAAAGAACCAATGTAAAAATTGAAGCCAATAACCATTCAGAGGTGTTTGCCGCAACCGGAGAAGTTTTGCTTTTTGAAGGATTTCTTAAAGTATATCTGGAAGGACATGATGATGAAGACGAAGAACAGGAAGGAATGCTTCCGGCTTTAAAAGTGAATGAAAAACTTCAGAACAATTATATCACTGCAACAGAACGTTATTCCAGACCGCCGGCAAGGTATACGGAAGCTTCTTTAGTTAAAAAACTGGAAGAGCTTGGAATTGGACGTCCGTCGACCTATGCGCCAACCATTTCTACTATTATTAATAGAAATTATGTTGAAAAAGGAAATCTGGACGGGCAGGAAAGAAAATATACACAATTGACCTTACAGTCCGGAAAAGTTGATGAAAAAGTATTAAAGGAAAATACAGGTTCTGATAAAGGAAAACTCGTTCCAACCGATATTGGTGTTATTGTGACCGATTTCTTGGTAAAGAATTTTGAAAGAATATTAGATTATAATTTTACGGCAAAAGTTGAGCAGGATTTTGATGAAATTGCAGAAGGAAATGTAAACTGGGCAAAGATGATGCAGGAGTTTTACGACCAGTTCCATCCTAATGTAAAAGATGTTGAAGCCAATGCAGAGAGAGAATCGGGAGAGAGAATTCTGGGAACGGACCCGAAAACCGGAAAACCGGTAAGCGTTCGTTTGGGTAAATTTGGTCCAATGGCTCAGATAGGTGATGCGGAAGATGATGAAAAGCAATTTGCAAGTCTGATGGCTGACCAGAATATTGGAAATATTACTCTGGAAGAAGCTTTGAATTTGTTCTTGCTGCCTAAAAAATTAGGAGATTATAAAGGTGAAGAGGTAGAAGTTAACAATGGTCGTTTCGGGCCTTACGTGCGATTTGGAAAAATGTTCATTTCGCTTCCAAAAGGAGAAGATCCTTTGGATGTTACTTTTGACCGTGCCAAAGAATTGATAGCCGAAAAAGAACAGGCAGATGCTCCAATCGGAACGTATAAAAATGAGCCGGTACAAAAAGGAGTGGGTCGTTTCGGACCTTTTATCAAATGGAATGGCATGTTTATTAATGTCAGCAAAAAATACAATTTCGACAATCTTTCCCAATCCGACATTACTGAGTTGATAGAGGACAAGCTCCAAAAAGAGATTGATAAGGTAATTCATGATTGGAAAGAAGACGGAATCCGGGTTGAAAAAGCGCGTTGGGGACGTTCAGTCATTACCAAAGGGAAGGTCAAGATAGAATTGAGTAAAGATGTTGATGCATCCAAACTTACTTTGGACGAAGTAAAAGATATGATTGAGAAGAAGGCTCCCGCAAAGAAGACTGCGGCAAAAAAGACAACCGCTACGAAAAAGCCGGCTGCTAAAAAAACTACTGTAAAAAAGAAATAATATATGGAATTTGATTTTCTGACTCCTTTAGATGAAGAGATACTGGAGTTTATTAACGGACTGTCTTCCCAGAATTTAGGAAGCAAGGTAGTACTGCATACCAGAGAAGACTTTCCTGATTTAAGCAAAATCAGACTCGCAATTGTGGGAGTGAAGGAAAACAGAGGTGCCCATATTGAAATTGAAAATACAAAGCTGTCGCATATCCGCAAGGAACTGTATGGATTATTTCCGGGAAACTGGGAAGCATCAATTGCAGACCTGGGAAATATTTTGGCTGGCAACGATATAGAAGATACCTATTTCGCCTTAAAAAAAGTGACAGCCTATTTGTTGAAAAACAAAATCATTCCGATAGTTATTGGTGGTTCACAGGATTTGACCTATCCGCTATACAGAGCCTTTGATGAATTGGAACAAATGGTAAATGTTGCGTCTATCGATAGTAAATTTGACTTTGGAGCAGCCGATAGACCACTTTCTGCAAATTCCTACCTTACTAAAATGATTGTTGAAGAACCTAACAATCTTTTTAATTACAGCAACCTGGGTTATCAAACCTATTATAACTCACAGGAAGAGATTGATTTAATAGAAAAATTATTCTTTGATGCCTATCGTTTGGGTGAAGTTTCCAATAATATCTCAATAGCCGAGCCGGTTTTCAGAGATGCGGATATTGTGAGTGTAGATTTAACATGTGTGAAATCTTCTGATTCCGGTAATTTTATTACTTTTACACCCAACGGATTTAACGGGAAAGAAATCTGTTCTTTATCAAGATATGCAGGAATCAGCGATAAAGTTTCAATTTTTGGCATTTTTAATCACAATAATTCAAAACAGGAGGCAGTTCTGATCGCCCAGATTGTGTGGTATTTTATTGAAGGTTATCATTATCGTTCGAACGAGTATCCGTTTGGAAGCAGAGATAACTATTTAAAATACATTGTGCCTTTAGAAGACGAGGAACTGGTGTTTTTTAAAAGCCACAAAACAGAACGTTGGTGGATAGAAATACCTTTTATTTCAAATGTTAATAATAAATTAAAAAGAAATACGTTATTACCTTGCACTTATGAAGATTATTTAGGTGCTTGTGCCAACGAAATCCCGGAAAGATGGTGGAAGGCACAAAGGAAAAATATAGTATAGACGGCACGTTCCTATTTTTTTTAACACATCCTTAGGTCAATGTTATACTTTATTTAAGGATTTTTAATAAAAAAATTGTTTTTTAGAAAAATAATAAATAGGTTTACGCCCTTAAAAAATAAGAATATATCATAACCCAAATTTATATGAAGAAGTTCATTGCATTAGCAGCATTAGCATCAATATTGACAAGCTGTGGTTCGAGCGATAAAGGGGAGTTAGTAGGTGTGAAAGGCAGAAAATGGCATCCAGAAAAACCATACGGTATGACTCTGGTTCCAGGTGGTGCTTTTATTATGGGTAAATCAGATGATGATTTAGCCAACGTACAGGACGCTCCGACAAAAACGGTTACCGTTCGATCCTTTTATATGGATGAAACAGAAATTACGAATAGCGAGTACAAGCAATTTGTGAATTGGGTGAAAGACTCAACTATCAGAATGCGTTTGGCTATTCTTGCTGAAGAAGTAGGTCAGACCAAAGGAACTGGTGGTATCGGTGAGTTTGCGTTTGATGATACAGATCCGGCTACAATGTCTCCTTATGACAAATATATGTATGAGAATTACTATAGTGTTGGTACAGGAGATGATCCGTATGCGGGAAGAAAGCTGAATAAAAAAGTAAAATTGATTACAGACCCTCAGAAATATCCGGATGAATATTATGTTGAGGTTATGGATTCAATGTACTTGCCTGCTGCCGAATCATACAACGGATTAAGAACTATTGATGTTTCAAAATTGAAATTCCGTTACTCTGAAGCGAATCTAAACGATGCGGTTAAGAAAAAAGGAAGAAAAGATTTCTATAAAAAGACGGAGCCAATTGAAATCTATCCTGATACTACGGTATGGATTAAAGACTTCGCTTACTCTTATAATGAGCCAATGCATAATGATTACTTCTGGCACCAGGCTTATGATGATTATCCTGTAGTAGGTGTTACCTGGAAACAGGCTAAAGCTTTCTGTGCTTGGAGAACATTATACAAAAACGCATACATCAAGGCGAAGAAAAAAGGAAGAAACCAAATCAACTCTTTCCGTCTTCCAACAGAAGCAGAATGGGAATACGCTGCTAGAGGAGGCCTTGAGTCAGGAACTTTCCCTTGGGGTGGTCCTTATGCTAAAAACGACAGAGGTTGTTTCCTGGCAAACTTCAAGCCTAACCGTGGTGACTACGCTGCTGACGGAGCTTTGTATACTGTAGAAGCGAAATCATACGAGCCTAACGATTATAACCTTTATAATATGTCAGGTAACGTAGCGGAGTGGACAAACTCTTCTTATGATGCATCATCTTACGAATATGTTTCTACAATGAACCCTAACGTGCCGGATGCTAAAAATGAGCGTAAAGTAACACGCGGAGGTTCCTGGAAAGATGTTGCTTATTTCTTGCAGGTAAGTACAAGAGACTTCGAATATGCTGATTCTGCAAGAAGCTTTATCGGTTTCAGAACCGTACAGGATTATATGGGTGTTCAAAATACAGGAAACACACCTAAATAAGAAAATTTAACCAACTTTATAATTATTATATTTACTTAACTAACTAAAAACTATTTATTATTATGGCAATTTTAAGCAAAAAAGCAATGAATTTCGCTTACGGTATGGGAGCGGCAGTTGTAATCGTAGGAGCATTATTTAAGATCATCCACTTCGAAATAGGACCACTAACAGGAAACGTAATGTTAACTATTGGTCTTGTAACAGAAGCGATTATCTTTGCTTTGTCTGCGTTCGAGCCTGTAGATAACGAAATTGATTGGACTCTTGTATATCCTGAATTAGCAGGAGGTGAAGCTAAAAAGAAAGAAGCTAAAAAAGAAAACCCAACTGAAGCTCAAGGTCTATTGTCTCAAAAATTAGATAACCTATTGAAAGAAGCTAAAATTGATGGTGAATTAATGGCTAGCTTAGGAAACAGTATCAAAAATTTCGAATCTGCTGCTAAAGGAATTTCTCCGGCTGCTGACGGAATTGCAGCTACAAAAAAATACAGCGAAGAATTATCTATGGCTGCAGCTCAAATGGAGTCATTAAACAGCTTGTACAAAGTACAATTGGAAAGTGCTTCTAGAAATGCTGAGGCTAACAAAGAAATCGCTGACAACGCTGCTAAATTAAAAGAACAAATGCAATCTATGACTGCAAACATCGCTTCATTGAACAATGTTTACGGTGGTATGCTTTCTGCAATGAGTAACAAAGGATAATTAGTTTAAGACTATATTTTTTCATTAACAAAATAAAAATAAACTAATTAGAAAAAATGGCAGGAGGAAAATTAACCCCTAGACAGAAGATGATTAACCTGATGTATCTGGTTTTCATCGCGATGTTGGCACTAAATATGTCCAAAGAAGTTTTATCTGCTTTTGGACTAATGAATGAAAAATTTGAAACAGCGAACGAAGCGGCAAAATTAACTAACGAGCAGATGATGCAAGCTTTGGATACTAAAGCTGCTGAAGCTAAAGGAGAATTTGCTGTAGCTGCTGAAACAGCTCATAAAGTTCAGGCTGCTACTAAGAAATTTTACGATTTTATCGGTACTTTGAAAGCTGAAACACTTAAAGGTGTTCAGCCAGAAAACGGTAAATTACCATACGAATCTATGGATAAAGGTGATAACCTTGATAACAGTTGGTTCATTGGTGATGGATATACTAAAAGAGGTAATGAAGTTATGAGTGCTATCGAAACCTATAAGGCAGAGATGAAAAATGCACTAGGTAATGAGAAAAAATACTCAGCTATCTTAAATCAGGTAAACAAATCATTTGATGTTTCTGATGTTACTACAAAAGATGGTTTGAAAGATAAATTCTTGAACTACCACTTTAAAGGTTTCCCTGCAATCGCTTCTTTGGCTAAATTGTCTGCTTGGCAAAGTGATGTTAAAAAAGCAGAATCTGATGTAATCAGTGCGGCTTTAGGAAAAGCAGCCGTTCAGGCAGCTTCATATAGCAACTATCAGGCGATTGTTGTTTTGGAGAAAAATGCTTATTTCCAAGGTGAGAACGTAAAAGGTAAAGTCGTATTAGGTCGTTATGACGAAAATACTAAACCTACTTCATTCCAAGGCCCTGGTAAATTAGAAAACGGACAAGCTGTTATTTCCTTAACTGCTGGTGGTGTTGGTGAGCAATCTATCAATGGTCAGTTTACTTTCTTGGAAGATGGAAAAACCATTCCTTTGAAATTTGAAGGAAAATACGTTGTAGTTCCAAGACCTAACGAAGCTACTATTTCTGCTGATAAAATGAACGTTGTTTACCGTGGTGTTGATAACCCAATGACAATTTCGTTTGCAGGTGTATCTGATAATAATGTTACAGCTTCTGCTCCTGGTTTAGCAAAATCAGGTAAGTCAGGATCATATGTTATGAGACCTCAGGCAGGACGTGAAGTTGTTATCAACGTTAATGGTAAATTAAATGACGGTAAAGTTGTAAATTCTAAGAAAGTATTTAGAATTAAGAATATTCCTGGACCAGCAGGTGCCTTGAGAGGAAGAGAGACAGGTACTGTTAAAGGTCCTAAATCTAACCTTGAAGTTCAGACAGTTAATGCTATTCTTGAAGACTTCGATTTTGAAGTAGGTATAAATGTTGTTGGTTTCAACATCAAAGTTCCAGGACAACCAACAGTTGTGGTTTCTGGTAACAAAATGGATGCTAGAGCGAAAGCGGCAATCCAAAAAGCAGGTAGAGGTGATGTAGTCATTATTTCTGAAATAAAGGCTAAAGTTGTAGGAGCTGATATTATGCTTCCTAAAACAGCACCAGTTGCTTACGAAATAACACAATAATTATTGAAAGTTTGAGTTTTTAAACTTAGCAAACTATAAATTATAAGAAAATGAATTGGAGAAATTTTTCATTAGTAGTAGCATTAAGCTTAGTTTCTGGTGTGTCTTTTGCACAGTCTAATCTTTTGAATGCGAAAACTCCTCAAGAAATCGGAAAGAAAACCGAAGCTCAGCTTAAGTCCGATAATGATAAACCATTACCTTATGGATATGTTCACGATCGTGACGTACTAATGGCTAAAATGGTTTGGGAATTTATTGATCTTGATGAGAGAATCAATTTTCCAATGTATTTTCCGGTTGAAGGTAACCTTGGGCCAGACAGAAAATCGCTTTATGCAGTCCTTGTTGATAACATGAAGTCAGGAAAAATTACTGAAGTATATGACGACAGTTATTTTACTACTAAAAAATCACTTAAGGATATTGAAACATCACTATCAAAAATTGATACGGCTGATGCAGGTAGAGAGCAATACAACGCAGGTGAGAAAATATCTGAGGAATATATCGTGAAAACAGATATTACTCCGGCAAATGTTATGGGTTACAAGATTAAAGGATACTGGTATTTTGACAAACGTCAAGGTGAATTAAAATACCGTTTGCAAGGTATCTGTCCGGTAGTTCCAGACGTTTATACAATGGGAACTGAGGAAGAAGATCCAATCGAATTGTTTTGGGTATACTTCCCGGCAGTACGTGACGTTCTTCACGAAGCAAAAGCTTTCAACGACAAGAACTCTGCGCTTCCAATTACATTTGACCACTTATTGAATTCGCGCCGCTTTAATGGAGTGATTTATCAGGAAGAGAACGTAATGGGTGACAGAAAGATTGAGGAGTATATGAAAGACAATGCTCAGATGCAATTATTAGAGTCAGAAAGAATAAAAGATAAGATCCGCAACTTCGAACAGGATATGTGGAATTATTAATAAAAATTTCTCCAATACAAATAAAACTCTTGTCTAACTTAGACAAGAGTTTTTTTATTTTTTCACTATGGTTGATTATTTGATAGTCGGTTGCGGATTGGCCGGAATTGCGTTTGGCGAAACAGCCTCACTGCACAATAAATCCATTTTGTTTTTTGAGAATAATTCGCAACGTTCTTCTAAAGTTGCAGGCGGATTGTATAATCCGGTTATTCTGAAAAGATTTAGCGGAGTATGGAGAGCTCAGGAACAACTGGACCTGCTTCAGGTTTTTTATGGAAATCTGGAAAAAAAGCTGAATACCCGATTTAATTTCACTACTCCGGTCTACAGAAAATTCTTTTCTGTAGAAGAACAGAATGATTGGTTTCTGGCAACAGATAAGGTTGGATTGGCGCCTTTTCTTTCTTCAAAATTGGTTTCCAAAAAATATAAGGCAATTGATTCGCCATTTAATTTTGGTGAAGTTTTGCAGTCTGGCTATGTCGATACAGAGATACTATTGTCAAGCTATCGCAATTATCTGAAAGAAAGTAATCTGCTAAGGGAAGATACTTTTGATTATTCGGTTATAGAATTTAAAGAAGGCCATATTCAATATAAGGATATTGTGGCCAAAAATATTGTTTTTGCCGAAGGTTATGGAATGACAGCCAATCCTTATTTTGGACACTTGCCTTTAAAGGGAACAAAAGGTGAATTGCTGATTATTAAAGCTAAAAATTTAGACTTGGATGCCATAATCAAAGCATCGGTATTTGTGCTGCCTTTGGGTAATGATTTGTATAAAGTAGGAGCAACATACAATTGGGCAGACAAAACCAATGAGCCGACCAATGAAGCCAAAAAACAGCTTTTAGAGAACAGCAAGGAAATTCTGCAATGCGATTTTGAAATTGTGGAACATTTGGCCGGAATAAGACCTACAGTGGCAGACAGAAGGCCGTTGGTAGGAACACATCCAAAATATCTGAACCTTCACTTACTGAACGGGCTTGGCACTAGGGGCGTTATGATTGGGCCTGATATGGCAAAACAATTATTTGAAAATATTGAATTTGGAAAACCGATAGACAATTCTGCAGATATCCTGCGATTCAAAAAAGTAAAATGGTAACTTATTTTTTATCCCAGTCTTTATCGTAATCCACAAACATATTGATCCAGATATTTCGGGATACCCTCATAATAATTGGCATAAAAATAATGAGTGTGGCTATAATGGCAACAAATGCAACTTTAAGGTTAGTGCCCAAAAATAAGTAAGAGATAACAAAAGCAGCTACTCCAAAAGCAATTCCTACGGCATAGCTCACATACATTGCCCCATAAAAAAAGGAAGGCTCTATCTTGTATTTTTGACCACAGTGGCTGCATTTTTCATGCATTTTGAAAACGGCAGGCAGATTATAGGGGTTTCTGTCCACATACATGTTCTCTTTCTGGCATTTAGGACAAGTTCCTGTTAAAATACTATATAATTTGGATCCTTTTTTTAACATTTGCAAAAAATTTTGATTGCCGTATTTGGCATTACAAATTTACACATACAATTACAAAAAAAATATAATAAATGCTTAATATACATAATTTGTCAGTTTCTTTCGGTGGTACTTATCTTTTTGAAGAAATTACATTCAGATTGGGTGCCGGTGACAGGGTAGGTCTTGTTGGTAAAAACGGTGCTGGAAAATCTACTATGCTGAAAATCTTGGCGCGTGATATTGCTCCGGATACAGGAAGCATAGCTACTGAAAAGGAAGTCAAAATAGGATTTCTTCGTCAGGATATTGACTTCGAACAAGGAAGGACGGTTTTGGAAGAAGCTTATGAAGCATTTACAGAAATAAAAATCGTTGAAAAAAAGCTGGAAGAAATCAATAAGCAGCTGGTCGAGCGAACCGATTACGAAAGCGAAGAGTACAGCCAGATTATTGAAGATTTGTCTGACTATACGCATCGTTTTGATTTGTTGGGCGGATACAATTATGTAGGCGATACAGAAAAGATTTTATTAGGACTGGGTTTTAAAAGAGAAGATTTCAATAACCAGACTGAAACCTTTTCCGGAGGTTGGAGAATGCGTATCGAACTGGCGAAATTGCTTTTGCAGTCTAATGACATATTGTTGCTGGATGAGCCTACGAACCACCTGGATATTGAATCGATTATTTGGTTGGAGAGTTTTTTACGCAATTTCCCCGGAGTTGTAGTCATTGTTTCGCACGATAAGATGTTTTTGGATAACGTAACAAACAGAACCATTGAAATTTCACTAGGCAAAGCGTATGATTTTAATAAACCGTACACGCAATATTTGCAATTGCGACAGGAAATCCGTGAGAAGCAATTAGCTACTCAGAAAAATCAGGCCAAGAAAATTGAGGAAACCGAAAAATTAATTGAGAAGTTTAGGGCAAAAGCCTCAAAAGCCTCAATGGCGCAGTCGCTTATAAAAAAACTGGATAAGGTTGAAAGGATTGAAGTCGATGAAGACGATAATTCCGTTATGAATATTTCATTTCCGGTTTCGGTAACTCCCGGGAAGGTAGTTGTTGAAGCGGAAAATGTAACTAAAAAATATGGCGACAAGACGATTCTGAAAGATATTTCGTTGTTGGTTGAAAGAGGCAGTAAGATTGCTTTTGTGGGTCAGAACGGACAAGGAAAGTCAACTTTTATCAAAGCTATAGTTAACGAGATTGACTATACGGGTACCATAAAATTAGGACACAACGTGCAGTTGGGTTATTTCGCCCAAAACCAGGCAGAATATCTTGATGGTGAGATAACGTTGCTTCAGACCATGCAGGATGCCGCTAATGATACCAATCGTTCAAAAGTACGCGATATGCTGGGTTCTTTTTTATTCAGGGGAGATGATGTCGAAAAAAAGGTAAAAGTGCTCTCAGGAGGCGAAAGAAACCGTCTGGCGCTTTGTAAATTGTTATTGCAGCCTATAAATGTGCTTGTGATGGACGAACCTACAAACCACTTGGACATCAAATCGAAAAATGTATTGAAAGCAGCATTGCAACAATATGAAGGGACTTTGCTGTTGGTTTCTCACGACAGGGATTTCCTTCAGGGAATGTCAAATATTGTGTATGAGTTCAAAAATCAGAAGATAAAGGAATATTTGGGTGACATTAATTTCTTCTTAGAGCAGCGCAATCTTGAAAATATGCGTGAAGTGGAAAAGAAAGATGTTGTTAAGAAAGAAACCCCCAAAGAAAAGCCGTTGTCTTATGACGAACAGAAAAAAAATAAAGCACTTCAAAATAAACTGAGTAAGGTGGAAAGCCAGATTAAACAGTTGGAAATTGACATTCAGAAAGACGACAAGCTATTAGAGTCCGAGTATGACAAACATATAGAAGATGCTTCTTTTTTTATTGCCTATAATAAAAAGAAAAAAGACCTGGATAATCTTTTGGAAGAATGGGAAGCGATTCAGATGGAAATTGAAAATGCCTAGAGATACAGCCGGAACTTGTTTCCGGCTTTTTTATAGCTTTTCATGAAAATCCTGAGATGTAATACCAATTCGTTCTGAATGTTCAATCGCCTCCTTGCTGTTCCTGAAATAACAGGTGTCAACTCCCATGCTTTCCATATTTGCCATAGCTTCAATGGCTTTGCTCTTTTTGTTTTTGCCAGTTTGCCTGATGTAGACCGCTTTGACAGTAACCGGAAAAATCTTGCAGATATCTTCATATAAAAACGGGTCATGTTGCGAATCGTCTCCCAACAATACATATTTCAGATGGGGATAAAATTCCAGAATATGCTTGATTTTTTCGAATTTGTGGTCGTGATTGCCCCTGCCGGTAAGAAAAAAATCAGTAAGGCTGGTTTTGATGTCTTTTAAAAGCAATACAGCTTTAGGGAGACCGTGTAGTTCCGTGAATTGGGTAATGAATCTGTAGAGGTTCCATTCGCTGCTGGAAACATAAAAAAAAGCATTTTTCTCCGCATCACTGTTTCTGCCGGCAGAACTCAAAGCCTGATAATGGGGTACGACATCTTCAAATATTTTTCGGTCATTGACGTTCCTGAAAAGAAGTATGTACAGTTTTTTGAAAGGATTTCGGGTATGGGAAACCAAAAAGGTATCATCAATATCCGATATGAATCCCCAGTTGCCCTCATGGGGGCGTATATAGCTGCCTTTGCTTGAAATTTCTTTACTATTATGGTAAGTACTGACTTTATATTCGTTCCAGCCATAAGCCAGATCCCTTGACAACGGGATGCAAAATTTGAAATAGCCATCATCCAAGCTTTTCGTGTGGATTTTCATGCCCTGGTGTTCCAGATAAATCGAAGCATTTTTTTGCGTTTTGATTCGGAACATGCGGATAACCGATTTGGCATTCTTGAAATTTTTCTTTTGAAAATCGTAATCTTCTTTAGTCGTTGGTCTGAAAATATGCCCCATCACAATTAATTCCTGATCATTTGCATAACCTCGATATAACTTTAGGATTGGCTTCATAAATGTTTTATATTTATATTACGATATAACAAATTACAAAAAAATATAGCATACACAAGCCATGAGCACGCAAAAGAATTATATTCTGGTAGTTAACCCGATATCCGGTGATATTGATAAGGCAGAAATTATTGGTGAAGCAAAAGAATATGCAGCTAAACAGGACATACATTTGGTTGTTTATGAAACAACGGGAAAAAATGATGAGTCTGAAATCCAAAAACTTCAGGAGAAAAATAAGGCGGAAAGAATAATAATCGCTGGCGGTGATGGCACTATTAAGATGGTGGCAGAAGCTGTAGAAAATCATGATGTAATTTTGGGAATACTGCCTGCGGGTTCTGCTAACGGACTTTCTGTAGACCTCAACCTTCCGGATAGTCTGGAAGAGAATCTGGAAATTGCGTTCAATAACAATTATATGGAAATGGATATGATTTCCATCAACGGGAAAAAAAGTCTCCATCTGAGCGACATAGGTATTAACGCTGAATTGATAAAGAATTATGAAAACAGCAGTATCCGTGGCAAATTGGGATATGCTTTACAGGCTTTTAATACGCTTGCCGGACTCAAGCCTCCTTTTCATGCGGTTATAGAAACACATCTCGGACGTATCGAAACAGAAGCCAGAATGGTAGTTGTGGCCAATTCCCAAAAATATGGTACCGGTGTTGCGATTAATCCGAATGGCGTGATGAACGATGGCAAATTTGAAATAGTAATTCTCAAAAACCTTGACCTGATCGTTTTCAGTAAAATACTGTCTGGAAATATGCCTGTTGAAAATGATGACGTTGAAATCATATCGACAGATAAGGCAGTTGTCACAACGAATTCACCGGTAAGTTTTCAAATAGATGGCGAATATTGTGATGAAGTGACCCGTTTAGAGGTAGAAATTCTTCCTAATCAGATGCGGGTGGCGGTTCCTTGAGAGTGGCTAAGATATTAAGGTTCTAAGATGCTAAGGTGCTAAGTTTAAGGCTTCTTAGATCCGCGTAATTATTTAATCCGTGAAAATCCGCATTCCAAAAAATAAAAGGCACTAAGGTTTTGAGGTGCTAAGTTTAAGGCTTCTTAATCCGCGTAATTATTTAAATCCGTGAAAATCCGCGTTTCAAAAAAATAAGAGGTACTAAGGCACTAAGGTTCTGAGGTGCAAGATTGTATTTTTATTGGGTTATCAACTTTCCCATAACTATTTAAAAGGATTTCGTTCTTTCCAGGCCAGTTCAGGTTCTAAATAGCCAAAAATACGGGAGATAAAAAGATTGATAAAAGAATTGTGGTGTTTGATAAACCCATACATTTTTTCAGGAACAGCACCCACAGAACTTTTAATTTCCAATGCTGTCCGCGCAAAAATAATCTGCCGGAATCCCTTATTTATAGAATAACAAATCATGTCATAAAGCATGTTGAGATAGAGCATCTTTTCCTTTTGGCAGTTGTCATCATAGCCTAAAAAATAAGTGTCTACAGCGCCGCCATTTTTAATAAGGGTGTTAAAACCAATCATTTTTTCGCCTTCAAAATAGCCATAAAAAAGAAAGTTATCCTTAAGATGCATCTTGAAGCTGGAGAAATGATTTTCAGGAAGGTAAAAAGTATTAAACGGAGCATTTTTAGCCACACAATAATACAAATCATAAATCGTTTTTTCCTGTTTTTGAATCTCTTCCAAAGAAAGTTTCTTTTTGGTCAGGCCTTCTGATTTTTTTCTTGCCCTTTTGTACTGGTCACGGTACTTTTTATTTAGGGCGCTTATATAATCAGCCTCATTTTTCCAGTTATCCCGAATAGTGAAGACCATGTTTGGTTGGGTACTGAACTGATAAAACTCATCAAATTCACGTAGCCTGAAGTAATGGAGGTCTTCTTTTTTAAAATCTTTGAATACTGTGATATGGGTATTGGTTCCTTTCTTCCGTAATTTTCTTTCAATTTCGATTGCTGCCTTTTTCAACAATACCAAACCATCAGAATAAGGCAGGCCGGAATCAAATTCATAAGCATTCTGGCCTGTAAGCATGTTGTTACCTATAATCAGAACTTTAGAGCTAAAATTCTTGAATATAAATTTTCGTATAGAAGTTTTTGCGCAATTGTCTCTTTCACCGTAAGAATTTACCCTACTCAGATCTAAAAATTGGGATAGCGCAATCCCGACCAGCTTTTCTTTCCGAAAGAGACCAATAAAATGGCAGGACATATTATCCGGAGCAGCCGTTTCGAGTATTTTTAAATAGGATTTTGAAAGAAAGATGTTAGCAGTTGTAAGGCTGTCCCAATTTTGGGGAAGCTCAGAAGTTGTAGTAAAAAGCTTGAAGCTTAAAGTAGTTTCCAATTGCTAAAAAATAATAAATCCCGTCCTGATAGTAATCAGGACGAGACTTTAGAATACTATATGTTTACATCCAGGCGCAAATAATTCCGCCCATGATAGTCAGGTTCACAATCCAATAGCCGGAATTGATAAAGATAAATTTCCAGCTTTTTCTTTCAAACATCGCGTTGATGGCAATTAGTGGAAATGTAAAAAATAGTCCGGTCATAAAACCGTGCAAAGCACCGTGTTTAAATGTTCGGAATTTCATTCCATGTTCTGCCATGAATGCCTGGTAAGCAGGGCCAGCCTGGTCAGGATCTCCGCCAGTTGCCGCTAAAGCTCCCCATTGATGTATGACGAGAAATTGCAAAATAAAAGCCATTAAAAAGGCAAATACAATGCAAAGGCCAAAAATTTTAGCCATGTTGGCACCTTTTAATTTTTCTTCCGTAAGTCCGGCCGAGTTCATCCAGGCGGTTCCGAAAACTTTTGGGTTATACCATATAAAACCGACAACCAGCGTCGATAATGCCGCAACGAGCAAAGCTAAAAAATTTACTTCCATGATTGATTTTGTTTAAGTGTTTGTTATTCAAAGATAAGTAAATGAATTAACATTAAACTGAGAATAGTTTAGTTGAAAGGCTTAATTTTGAGAAAGTGATAAATTTCCTGCCAATTCTTTTAGGTTGATTTCGGATACTTTAGCGGCATATTGTGCATTGCTGTTTCGGACTTTTGCATTAACATAATTAAGTTGTGCTTCACGGAATTCCAAAGGTGCAATCGTTCCGATTTTAAACTTTGCCAAAGTAATATCAAGATTTTCTTTCGCAATTTCTTCGTTTTTGGCTTCAAGCTTGGTCAGTTCCAGATTGGTCAGGTAGGTCTGGTAAGCAGACGACAACTGCGAACGTAAAGTTTGTAATTGCTGCTCGATAACAATCTTGGAATTTTCTACCTGAAGTTTGGCCGCCTTTTCGTTTCTGTTTTGAAGTCCTCCATTAAAAATATTCATGGAAGCATTAAAGCCATACGTAAATCCTTGTCCTGAAGACTGGGTAATAAAGCCAAGTGAAGCTTCTGTGCGTGAAAAATTATAACCCGATGTAATGTTTACAGTAGGATAACGGCTCGCCTTGACTTGTTTGAGCTGTAATTCGCTAATCCGTTTATTGATAATCTGTGCCTGCAATTGCGGATTTTGTTTTTCTGCCAATGCCATCAGTTCCGGAAGCAAAAGTGTTCCATCAATGGCGATTTCGTCGGCAACAACAAATTCTGTTTTTACATCCCTGCCTAAAATTTCGTTCAGGAAAATTTTAGTATTGGCATACAGTTCTTTTTGTCGGAGCAGGGCAGTAGTATCCGTATTGAGGTCAACCTGTGCGTTCAATACTTCTAATTTCGAGGCTTTTCCGATTTTATAACGATTGTCGGCTGTAGTGACTCTCAGGTTGGATATTACAATTGCCGTATCAAGCGCTTTCAGTTGCTGCTGCTGCTGTACAAGGTCATAGTAAGTCGTGATAACATCAGAAACCTTTGTAAAGATGGCAAGCTTGAGCTCAGCATCGCCTAATTTTTCTAATTCTTTCAACCGGTCATAACGCGCAAACATCGCCATACCGTCAAAAATAGTCCAGTTTAAGGCAACCCCATAATTAAGGTTCATATTTCTGGCGTTGTTAAGTTTGCGCTCTGAACCGTCGGATTGTGTTTGTGTGGTATTCTGGATGCTGTTGTTGTCTGTTACATTGGCATTCAGCTGTGGTAATACGCCTGCATTGGCAAGGCTAACATTCTGCTGGTCGATTTTTAGCTCATTGCTGGCAATTTTTATTTCGTAATTGTTTTCCAACGCAATCTTTACCGCATCTTCGACCGTTAAGATTTCTTGGGCTCTTGCTGCCAGTGAAATGGCAAAAAAGAAAACAATCTGAAAAAATAGTTTAGAAGTCATGCGATTATTCTTTTTCATATTCTTTTATGTTGTCAAATTCTGGCCTGTGTTTCTTTTCTCTGGACCACATAAAATAGATAGCAGGAATTACAAATAATGTCAGTATCAACGAGAATAAGGTTCCGCCCACAATAACAACTCCCATACCAATACGGCTGGTTGAGGCTGCTCCCAAAGACAATGCGATTGGAAGCGCTCCTAAAGCAATGGCCAAACTGGTCATCAGAATAGGACGCAGACGCGATTCTGCAGCTTCCATAATGGCTTCCATTTTGTTTTTGCCCTGTTCCCGGAGTTGGTTGGCAAATTCTACAATCAGGATTCCATTCTTCGTCACCAGTCCAATAAGCATAATGGTTCCAATCTGGCTGAAAATGTTCCAGGTCTGGCCAAACAGCCAAAGCGAGAATAAGGCTCCTGCAACTGCCATCGGAACTGTCAGGATGATGATAAACGGGTCAATAAAGCTTTCAAACTGTGCTGCCAAAATCAGGTATATAAGCAATAATGCCAATCCAAAGGCAAAAGCAGTATTCGAATTACTTTCTACGAAATCACGGGATTCACCTCCAAGGTCGGTTGTAAAAGTTTCATCAAGGACTTTTTCTTTGATGCGTTCCATCGCATCGATACCGTCGCTGATACTTTTTCCGGGAGCAAGTCCGGCAGAAACCGTAGCAGACATATAACGGTTGTTATGGTACAATTGCGGCGGGCTGCTTTCTTCTTCAATAGTAACAAGGTTGTCCAATTGAATTAGCTCTCCTGCTGCATTTTTTACGAAAATAGAAGTAAGGTCGATAGGCGCTTCGCGGTCTTTTTTGTCGAATTGTCCCATAACCTGATATTGTTTACCATTCATCATGTAATAGCCAAAACGTTGTCCGCTCAAAGAAAGCTGTAATGTTTGGGCAATATCAATTACGGAAACGCCAAGACTCTGTGCCTTTTCCCTGTCGATAGTCACATAAATTTCAGGCTTGTTGAATTTCAGGTTGACATCGGTAATCGAAAAAGTAGGGTCCTGTGCGGCCTCATCCATAAATTGAGGAATCTTTTCCCTTAGTTTTTCAAAGTTCTGCGCCTGAATAATATATTGTATCGGAAGTCCACCACGTCGGTTTACGGAAATAGTAGGCTGTTCTGATACGGAAACCTTAGCCTCGGCATATTTTTTTGTCCATTTGGTAAGATCTTCTGCAATTTCTTTTTGCGAACGTTCTCTTTCGCCAGGTTCTACCAAAGCAATCCTGGCACGTCCGCTGTTTACTGATGCAGAACCAAATCCCGGGGAAGTAATAATCAAACTCACTTTTTTCTCAGGGATTGAATCGTTGATTAAGTCTGACAGTTCGGTCATAAAACGGTCCATATAATCATACGATGCTCCTTCTGGTGCCGTTACGTTTACACCAATAAAACTTCTGTCATCATAAGGAGCTGTTTCTTTTTGCAGCGTGCTGAAAAATAAAGCAATCAATCCGATACAAATAATAAGGATAGGGAAGCTCAACCATTTACGCTTCATGAATCGACCCAGCGCATCGGCATAACCCGAGTTCATTTTTAAAAAGTAAGGCTCACTCCATTCATAGAATTTAGACCTTTTCTGTTCACCGCCTTTCATAAGATAGGCATTCAGCATTGGAGTCAGGGTCAGGGATACAAAAGCAGAAATTAAAACGGCCGCACCAATCACCACACCAAATTCCCGGAAGAGCCTTCCTACGAAACCTTCAAGGAATATTACGGGTAGGAATACAGCGGCAAGGGTAATCGAAATGGAGATAACGGCAAAGAAAATCTCATTGGATCCTTTGATAGCCGCTTCAATGGGTGTCATTCCTTCTTCGACTTTCTTGAAAATATTTTCAGTAACTACGATACCGTCATCCACGACCAGACCCGTAGCGAGTACGATTGCCAGAAGCGTAAGTACATTTACGGAAAATCCGAAAAGCCACATAATAAAAAAAGTAGCAATCAGGGAAACCGGAATATCAATCAGCGGACGGAATGCGATGGCCCAGTTTCTGAAAAACAGGTAAATAATCAGTACTACCAGTACAATGGCTACTAATAAAGTTTCTGCTACTTCTACAACCGCTTTTTTTACAAATACGGTATTGTCAATGGCTATATTTAACTTGAAATCTTTAGGAAGATCTCTTTTTAGCTGGTCGTATTGAATGTAAAAGGCTTTTGCAATGTCCAGATAGTTGGTTCCGGGTTGCGGAATAATTGCCATCCCGACCATTTCCTGTCCGGAATCGCTTAATTTGGTTTCCAGGTTTTCGGCTTCAAGAGCGGCATTACCAATGTCGCTAAAGCGGACTATTTTTTCGCCTTGTGCCAGGATGATAATGTTATTGAATTCTTCTTCCGTGGAAAGGTTTCCTACGGTTTTGACAGTCAGTTCTGTATTGGCTCCGGTCAATTTTCCGGATGGCAATTCTACATTCTGGCTCGCCAGGGCAGACCTTACGTCGGAAACAGTTACGCCATAAGAAGCCATTTTGATCGGATCCATCCATAAGCGCATCGCGTATTTTCGCTGTCCCCAGATTTGTACGCTGCTGACACCCGGAATGGTTTGCAGACGCTGCGCGATGACATTATCCGCATAATCCGAAAGTTCCAGAACATTCTTATTGTCACTCTGTACGGTCATGGTGATAATAGGTTCGGAATCGGCATCGGCTTTTGAAACTACCGGAGGAGCATCAATGTCCTGCGGAAGACTTCTTACGGCCTGTGATACTTTGTCGCGCACATCATTGGCGGCTTCTTCTAAATTTTTATCCAGGTTGAACTCGATCGTAATGTTGCTGCTTCCCTGATTACTTGAGGAGGTAATATTTCGGATACCGTCAATCGAATTGATGGCCTTTTCCAAAGGCTCGGTAATCTGAGATTCGATAATGTCGGCATTTGCTCCGGTATAGCTCGTTCTTACGGAAATTTGTGCCGGATCGATAGAGGGAAATTCACGTACGCCCAGATAAGTATAGCCAATAATTCCAAAAAGAATCAGCATGAGATTCAAGACAATCGTCAGAACCGGTCTTTTTATACTCGTGGTAGATAAACTCATTTGGGTTTAGTTTTTTATTTGGACTTTGACAGGCATTCCGTCTTTTAGTGTCATCACTCCTGTAGTCAATACGGTGTCTCCTGCTTTGATACCTGAAGTAATCAGAATGTCTTTATCTGTTCGCGCTCCTGTTTTAACGATTATTTCTTTCGCTTTCCCGTTTTGGGATATAAACAGTTTCTTTCCGTTCTGGATAGGGATCAGTGCCTGCGTAGGAACCAGTAAGGCATCCGGAATATTGTCTAATGGAAGTATGACGTTTGCAAAGGTTCCCGGATAGAGCTTGCCGTCAGGATTTTCGGCAATGGCTCTTAATCTGAGTGTTCGTGTTGCTACTTCAATTTCCGGTTCGATGGCATAAATCTTGGCTTTGAATTTTTCCGGCGAACCTGCAGTTGTAAATGTAAACTCACCGTTAACTTTCATTTGGGAAGCATATTTTTCCGGGATAGAAAAAGTAATTTTCAATCGGCTGGTGTTTACCAGTTTTGCAATCATGGTAGTTGGCGTCACGTAAGTTCCTTCGGAAATCGAGCGAAGTCCTATTTTTCCGGAAAAAGGAGCACGTACCGTAGTTTTTGCAATTTGGGCACTAATGAGTTGTGATTGTGCTTTGGCAGATTTGAAATCGGCACTGGCAATATCATATTCTTCCTGGCTAATCGCTTCTTTTTGCAAAAGCAGTTTTGCCCTTCTTTCGTTTTCGGAAGCCAATCCCTGTGCTGTTTTGGCTTGTGCCAGTTGGGCTCTTAATTCGATATCGTTTACTTTAAAAAGCACCTGCCCTTTTGATACCATTGTACCTTCATTGAAGTTGATGCTTTCAACAATTCCGGAAACTTCACTGCGTACATCAATCTGTTCGTTAGCTTCAATCGAGCCGGAAAGTGAAAGTACATCGGCAAAATTTTGAGGTTTTACTACTACGCCGCTAACTGTTGATGGTTTTTTATTTCCCTGTCCTTTTCCGTTTTCTGATTCTGATTTCTTATTATTAATAATCCGATAGGCAATCATACCGCCAATACCAAGAAGTAGAATTGCGTAAACTAGATGTTTTATTTTCATGTGAACAGGGTAATTATAATTTTAAGTTAAGAAAAGCCAGATTTAGGCATCGAACAAAACTAAATTTTATTATTTAAACGAATGACTTTCTTTACTATACTTTAACATTTTTCAAATAAACTTAAAGTAAGACCCGGGAAGAGCAGAAAGGTTTAATGTCGAACGTTAAATAAATATGCGTTTTATCGATTTTCTTTTTTTTCCGCGAATTATTTTTCTATATTAGCTTTAGTAATAAATTTAAAAAGGAAATCAAAAAAGCAGTTTCACTGTTTTTCAAAATAAATAGTATTTAGTTTTTAGATTTTTATTTGAAAAAGCCGTCAGTTTATCTGACGGCTTTTTTGTTTTCTTTTGGATTTGCGAATCTTTTATTTTCGTAAATTTGCCTACAATTTGAATCTTCAAAATATGAACCATATTCACGATAATCTCAGTCCTTTTAAAGTCAAGATTTCTTTTGCGAAAGTGATTGAGGTTTTGGAAGAAATAGCAGGTTCAGATGTAGATTATCGTGCCGCTTATGCAAAGGGACTTTTAAAGGAAATTGAACCTTATCCGGAGCTAAGAGATGGTATTGAATCGTATCAGCAGATTGAAAAGCACTACCTGCGTATCAAATATCTTTTGTCAGACCTGTTTCCAACGGCTTTGACGCATAACGAAATTAAGGCGGTAACGATTCCGTTTGACAATTATATTTTTAATACTACAGAAAGGCTTAACAAGATTATAAGTGAAGCTGGTGAAGATTTTGAAATCATAATCAGGGATTTTGACGAGCACCAGTTTTATGTCATGAACTGTCTGATTATCCTGAACTACTATTATGGTAGTAAAATTGATTTCAGTACTCCCATTTTTTATGACATTCCAAATGCTGAAGGAATTATAAAACATTATCGGATTCTCTATAATGCAGATTTCCTGGAAGTGTTTCCTACTGAAAAATCAATTGCGCTTACTCAGGAAGACATCAATTTGTTGATTGACAATTATGATGACCTGGCGCTTTGGAAAGAAAAATTTCCGCCGGGTAGCTGGATACTTAAAGGTTTCGGGATTATGACGCTTTACGATAATTCGGTTGAAAGCGCCATTTCTAATCTGAAAAGTAACCTTTTAAGTAATGATAAAGGAAACGATTTAAAAAGGGAGACAATCGAAACTATCTTCAGGTCTATCTATAAAATACCCGATTTAAGAACCGGTTTTGCTGCCTTTAGCAGTGATGGTACCCGATTAAAAAAAGCTGATTTTGAAGAAGAAATGCATAGCTTTTTATTGACAGGTATGGAGGAAGAGTGCCGTAATGCTTTAGGCGAATGTTCGCTGGAAACCCTGGTAGGACAGAAAAAGTATTTTATCATTTCAGATGTAAAAGAATTTCTGATTGCCAACCCGGAAGAAAAAGGATTTGCAGAGCACCTGCTTTCTCAGAATGTGCAAAGCTGTATTTTTGCACCGGTTATCAAAGATGAAAAATTTCTTGGAATCGTTGAATTGGTGTCGTCAGAGCCAAAACAGCTGAATAGTGTCAATGCCAACAAGTTGGATTTGGTTATGCCTTTTCTGGTAGATACTATAGACCGGTATTTTTCAGACATGCAAAATCAAATTGATGCCATAATCCAAAAAGAATATACGGCTATCCACCCGAGTGTTTACTGGAAATTCAGAGAGGAAGCTTCCTTGCATACGACTGATAAAAATGCCAGGGATTTGCCTTTTAAAGAGATTGTTTTTAAAGAAGTATATCCGCTATACGGACAAATTGATATCAAAGGCTCTTCTGTAGCGCGAAACGAAGCTATAGAAAAAGACCTTACAGTCCAGATTGAACGGCTTCTCAGATTACTTCGTTTTGTAAGTGACAATCTGAAGCTTCCTGTAATTTACCAGAATATTTTTGAGCTGGAAGATTTGGAAAAACAACTGAAAGAAACTTTGAAAGCCGACACAGAGTCCCTTATTCAGAGTTATGTGCTCAACGAAGTGCATCCTATGTTACATCATTTTAAGGACTCCAATGAAGTTGTTCGTGCAAAAGTAGATACCTATTTTAAATCGTTGGACCCTAAAATAATGATGGTCTATGATGCGCGTAAAGATTTTGACGAGACGCTTTCACTTATCAATAAAAAAATGGCTTTTTTACTTGATAAAAAACAAGAAGAAGCCCAGTCTTTTTTCCCGCACTATTACGAACGGTTTAAGACGGATGGAGTGGAACATAACCTTTATATTGGTGCTTCTATTGCACCGCAGCTTTCATTTAGCCATGTTTATTTAAGCAACTTGCGCTTATGGCAGCTTCAGGTATTGTGTGAGATGGAAAACGAATATTACCATATGCGTCCTTCGCTTCCATATGATTTGGATGTGACCTCACTGATACTTGTTTTCAGTACGCCAATCTCAATACGGTTCAGAATGGACGAAAAACGTTTTGATGTTGACGGCACCTATAATGCCCGTTATGAAGTCGTGAAAAAAAGAATCGACAAATCGAACATAAAGGGAACAGATGAAAGGATTACTCAAAAAGGCAAGATTACGATTGTCTATTCACAACATCAGGAAGAAGTGGAGTACAGAAGATACATCAGCCTCCTACAGCATAAAAACAAGCTGGGCGCTATTGAAACTTTTGAGGTAGAAGACCTGCAGGGTGTTACCGGACTAAAAGCGTTGCGTGTAGAAATTCTGTATAGCCAGCCTGAAGACTCAGAAAACGGCTATACCTATCAGGATTTGGTAAAAGAGCTATCGGTTAAGAATTAGACCGTCTTGAATGCCCATACAAAGGCAATTACGGAGGTGATGATTCCAAACATAAATACCGTATATGTAATGCGAAGCAGTTTGTATTTTCGGTTCAATACCAATCCCAGATAATAAAGGTCCTTAATCATGGAGTTGTAAAGATATTCGCGGTCTTTCATGAGCACATTCATTGCCCACTGATATTCATCAAGAGGCATTTTGTGGAAGTTTCCAAAGAACAACAGATTGACCTTTTTTTCTTCAATATCTTTTCGTGTAAAAAGTCCGCTTGTTACTTTTGGACGTGTGGAAAGTATGGCGAAAATGATAGAAATTACACTAAACATCAGCATGACGAAAGTTGGAACAATCAAATGCGCATTTGTCGGGCTGTCCAGTTTAGGAATTAAGGTGGACAAGGCAATCGAAATGATGATGGCGTTGACAGAAAGAAGAATATTGGCTTTACTGTCTGCAATCTGGCTAAGTTTGGTGTGGTTGTTCAGTGTCACGCGAAACATGGTGTCGATTCCCCTTTCAGGAGTTTCTAACCGTTCCAGCTTTTTTTTATTCAGGGTGTTTTTTGGCTTTTCCTTTTTTCCTTTTTCCCAATCCGTAATCTTATCCTGCAATTCAGAAAGATTAAGGTCTTTTTGAGGTTGCCAGTTTGCCTTCGCGAAATCGGTATAAAAACGATGGTACTTGAGGAAAACAGTCCTGTTTTCTTTAGCCCATTCTAAATTGGAAAATTCCTTATGGGCAACAATTTTCCATTCCTGGCGCAACAGTTCCGCAAAATTGGAGTATTCTTTATGTCCGAAATGGGAGCAGTCAGCATCGCGGATAATCATTTCCAAATGATTTTCAGGAGTGCGTTTGATTTCAGTTGCTATTATGAGTGCCTTAACTTTGGAAATTTTGTCGTCAGGAAATCCGTTTTCCTTTAGAAAATCTTCGGCAATCTGTGCCCCTTTTTCTTCATGTCTTTCACCTCCATTGATATATCCTGCATCGTGAAACCAGGCCGCAATTTCAAGAATTTCAGCATCTTCTTCTGAAACTTTTTCTCCTTTTATCAATTGGCGTACGCTGTCGACAACCCTTAAAGTATGATTAAAATTATGGTAAATATAATCGGAAGATAAGTTATCTTTGAATAATTGAAATATAAAATTTTCAGCTTTTTGAAGAATATTCATATCAAATAAATTGAATTAAATCCACTACCAAATTATGAAATTATTTTGGCTTAATGTAACACGTAAACGAAATATAACCCCTTTCAAGTATATCTGCTTGATAATTTTTTTACAATCCTGTGCTACAAATCATTCCCAGTTTGGAAGCAAGGAGCCTGTTACGATAAAAGATAATTTTGATAATCCGAAAACAGTTTCACATACTTTCTATCTGGTAGGAGATGCGGGCAATGCTGATGAACTCAAAGCAAAGCAAATTCTTAAGCTATTTGAAGAAAGGCTGAAGAAAGCAGATACAAACAGTACTTTACTTTTTTTAGGGGATAATATTTATCCGTTGGGCATGCCGCCAAAAGACAGTCCGGACAGAAAAACGGCCGAAGAAAAATTAAACATACAACTTGCCTTGTCTAAGAATTTTAAAGGGAAAACGATATTCATTCCGGGAAATCACGACTGGTATAATGGGGTAGAGGGTTTAAAAGAACAGGAAAGGCTGGTTAATGAATATCTTAAAGAAAAAAAATCATTCCTTCCCAGAAAGAATTGCGGAATAGACCACTTGAATATCAATGATAATGTGGCATTGATTGTGATCGACAGCCAATGGTATCTGGAAGATTGGGACAAACACCCTACCATCAACAACGATTGTGATATTAAGTCGCGGGAACAGTTTTTTGACGAACTGGAAAGCAGGCTGAACGATAATCAGAAAAAAACAACAATCCTGGCTATCCATCACCCCTTGATGAGTAATGGAACACATGGTGGAGAATTTTCTTTGAAAAAACACCTTTTCCCGATAGAGAAAAAAATACCAATGCCGGTAATTGGTACAATTATCAACTTATTGCGTAAAACTTCCGGTATCAGTCCGCAAGACCTGCAAAATAAAAAGTACAATGCTTTTGTCAAAAGAGTCAAGACACTCATACAGAATCGGAATAATGTGGTGGTGGTTTCAGGACATGACCATAATTTACAATATATCGACAAGGATAATATCAAACAGATTATCAGTGGAGCAGGCTCAAAAGAAGAAGCGGCAAGAGCAATCAATGAGAACGATTTTTCCTTCGGACATAATGGTTATGCGGTATTGGAAGTATTAGGAAATGGCGCTTCAAAAGTGTCCTATTACGGAGCTGATTCTAAAGGTAAGGAAGGACTTTTGTATAAACAGCAACCGACTTTCCCAAGGCCAAAACCAAATTTGAGAGAATACCCAAACAATTTCCCGACCTCTAAAGACACCTCGGTTTATACTACAAAAATGACCACTAAAGGAGGTGCCTATCGTTTTCTTTGGGGAAAACATTACAGAAAGATTTACAGCACACCAATAAAAGCCCAAAGCGTAAGCCTTGACACCTTGTATGGTGGTTTGACTCCTACGATTTCCGGCGGAGGTCACCAGTCAAAATCACTCCGATTGGTAGATAAAGACGGTAAGGAATATGTCATGAGAGCCTTAAAGAAAAGTGCTACCCGATTCCTGCAGTCGGTTGCTTTTAAAGACCAGTCGGTAGAAAAAGATTTCCGCGATACATATGCAGAAGATTTTATCATGGATTTTTATACTACTGCCCATCCATATACGCCATTTATTGTTTCTGAACTGGCAGACAGAGTAGGTATAAGCCATTCCAATCCCAAACTGTTTTATGTGCCAAAGCAAAACAGACTGGCATTATTTAATGAAGAATACGGTGATGAGTTGTATATGATTGAGGAACGTCCTATGAGTGCATTCAAAGACCTCAAGAGTTTCGGAAAACCTGACAAAATTATCAGCACAGATGATGTCCTGGCAAATATCAGAGCTGATGAAAAATATGAAGTTGATGAGCCAAGCTATATCAGGGCAAGAATATTCGATATGCTGATTGGCGATTGGGACAGGCATGCAGACCAATGGAGATGGGGCGAATATAAAGAAAACGGCAAAGTAATTTATCGACCGATACCGCGCGACAGAGACCAGGCATTTTCCAGATATGATGGTACATTATTGTCTATTTTGATGAACTTTCCGGCTTTGCGTCATATGAGGTCATTTGATGACAAGCTCGATAATGTAAAATGGTTCAACCGCGAAGCCTATGCTCTGGATTTGGCCTTTATTACAAAATCTGATGAAAAAGTGTGGAGCCAACAGGCGAAATACATTACAGACAATCTTTCCAATTCTGAAATTGACAAGGCTTTTGAAAAATTGCCAAAAGAGGTTAAGGATGCTTCTATAGAAAAAATAAAATCCGACCTGAAAGCCAGAAAGAAACATCTGGAAAAATATGCACACCAATATTATAAAGTATTGCAAAAGACAGTGCTTATTGTCGGTACCGATAAAAAAGACCGGTTTGTAATTACAAGAGATGGAGATGTAACCAAGGTTGAGGTATATCGTATCAAGAAAGACAGGGAAGAATTAATCCGTCAGAAAACCTATCATTCTCCGGAAACCAGAGAATTATGGGTATATGGTCTGGATGATGATGATATTTTTGAAGTAAAAGGCGAAGGCAGGAGAAAACTCAAGATACGACTGCTTGGAGGACAAGACCATGACACTTATGATGTGGAGAGTAGCCGTAAAATAAGAATCTATGATTCTTCAACCAAAGATAATACGGTTGTCAACACCGGAAAAGGAGAAAAAATGCTTTCGGATTCATATCTGATTAATACCTACGACTACGAAAAGCCAAAATATAATGTAATGGCCGGTTATCCGCTACTCGGATTCAACCCGGATGATGGTGTCAAAATAGGAGCCAGGGTCAATTATACAGTAAATGGATTCAACAGATTCCCATATTCTCAAAGACATGTTGTTGGTGGGAACTATTATTTCGCCACCAGCGGTTATGAATTGTTCTATAAAGGCGTTTTTCCGCATCAGATAGGGAAATGGAATTTTGTAATTGATGCGCTTTACACAAGCCCTAATTTTAGTGTTAATTATTTTGGTATTGGAAATGAGACAGAAAATCCGGATGACGATATCAATATGGACTATAACCGTGTCAAGATAAGAAGGCTGAAAGCTACGCCATCTTTGCAATGGACAGGCGAAATGGGAGGTTCGGCAATTGTACAGGCAAGTTTTGAAAGAATAAGTGTAGACAGAACTGCCGGAAGATTTGTAAGTCAGCCTGGAGTTCTAAATCCGGATGTTTTCGATTACAAAAACTTTGTCGACCTCAGCGCCAAATATACTTTTGAAAACTATGACAATCCATCAAATGCTACCTTAGGGATGGTTTTCTCACTGATGGGAGGATATACCATAAATATCAATGAAACTGACAGGAAATTTCCCTATGCAGAAGGCTCGTTAGGATTTACCTATAAAATATCGACTAGTGGCAACTGGATACTGGCTACACTTTTAAAAGGAAAAGCCTTGTTTGATGATGATTTTGAATTCTATCAGGCGGCTACTGTGGGTGGCGATACTGACCTGCGTGGTTTCAGGAACCAACGTTTTTCGGGCAAGCAGTCGTTCTACCAAAGTACTGACCTTCGCTGGAATCTCGGGAAAATAGATAATGGCGTTGCACCGCTGCGTTATGGTGTATTTGGAGGTTTTGACTATGGCCGTGTATGGGTGCCTAATGAAGAGTCAGACAAATGGCATCAGGCATATGGCGGCGGTATTTGGATTAATGGCGTAAATCTGGTTACAGGTAAACTGTCACTTTTTAATTCAGCAGATGGCCTTAGGGTTTCAGCAGGATTAGGATTTGGATTTTAAGTCAGACAGCTTGATTTCATAAAGATTACCGCCTGTTTTTTTACTTTTTTCGTCTACAATAAATAAGGTTTCATTGTCTTTAAAGCAAATGCCTTCTTTTTGTGTCACGTCATTGAGTTCAAACATTTCGGTCTTTCCGTTGAGGAAATTATCACCCTTAAAATCAGAAAGTATCCATACTTTACTGGAGCTAAGCAATGCGATTTTCTTGCCATCAGGACTAATGTCTGCACTGGTAATGGCACATTTATGATAGTTGTTGCAGGCTTTAAATTTGCCTAACAATTGGGCTTTGTGACGGCCGGTTTGGTTGGGTACTTTATAGAGCATGACCGTGCCGTCAAATCCTTTGCTTCTGTTTTTGGTGAAAATGTAAAAGTTCCCTTTGTAGATAAAAAAAGATTCGGCATCATAAAAAAGTTCCGATTTCTTAGGAGGAAACTGACTTTGTTCAGGATAGTAAAATTCCACTTTAGAAGGCGAAACTGCCGTCTCATTTTTCAGGTCCCCTGCATTGATTTTGTAAATGCAAAGGTCTTTACGGATATTGTCATTATTGCCAAAATCACCTACATACAAATTGCCTTCCTCATCAGCAGTCAAATCTTCCCAATCTACATTTTTTGCATTTTCAAGCGTTACGGCATGCGCAATCTTTCCTTCTGGAGTAAGTCCGTAGATGTTGTTTTTATTACCACTGTCTTCGGCTACCCAAATCAGATTGGAAACTTTTGAAACGGCTACGGCAGAAGCTTCTTTTAAAGGCAGCTTCTTCGTATTGGTAGGGATTTCCTGCGATGTTCCCGAACAGGAAAATAAGATTGAAAAAACAGGAAGAAAGGTAAGTGATTTCATAAGCAGATTTTAATACGTAAATATAAGAAAACGAGGATAAGAAACATAAATTGCCTATTCTTAAGATTTGCTTAATACTGACTTAACACTCCAATTTAATATTCTCTTCCCCGTTAACTTTGCAAAACAAACACTATGAATATGGAGGCCCCCAAGTCAAAGTTTAGATTGGCATTTTCCTCATCACGATTTTCGCTATTGTGGAATTTTTTTAAAGGATTTCTGCTGTTGTCATTACTGCTCCGCATTGTATTTATGCTTTGGCAGATGAATGAAGTATCCTGGAGCCCAATAGCGGTAATAAGGACATTGGCAACCGGAATGTTTTTTGACATAGGGGTAGTTGGCTTTGTAGCCTTGCCGGGAATCCTTTATCTGTTACTGTTTCCAAATCGTTATGTTGGTTCCCGATTGGACAGATTTCTTATTTATTTTTTCTTTTCATTGACAGTGCTGTTGTTGGTATTTGTTTTTTTTGCAGAAATTACCTTCTGGGAAGAATTCCGTACCCGTTTTAATTTTATTGCTGTCGATTACCTTATTTATACGCACGAAGTTGTCAGCAACATACGGGAATCTTATCCGTTGCCCTATCTCATTTCGGGAGTGGCGCTGATTACCTTTTTGATTGTCTTTTTGTTTCAAAAGAAAGGCATTTTCGCATGGACATTTGCAGCAAAGGCTAGTATAAAAGAAAAACTTTCAGTATTTGCTGTTACTGCTGTGCTGTTGACATTTTATATTGGATTTATAAAAAATACTCAGGCAGAATGGTCCTCCAACCGTTATAATAATGAGATTTCCAAAGCCGGAATCTATTCATTTTTTGCAGAGTTTCGCAATAACCAGATGGAATATACGCGGTTCTATACTTCTATTGATGCGAAAAAAGCTTTTGAAATTGCCAGAGAGCAGGTCAAACAATCAGATAGCCGTTTTTTAAAGGAGGGTACCTCTATCCGAAGAGATATAACAGACGTGCAGCCTTCTGATGCGAAACCGAATGTCGTTTTTATACTGATGGAAAGTATGAGTGGCAGTTTTATGAAAGAATTCGGCAATGAAAAAGGCATTACACCCTGTATGGATAAACTGGCACAGGAAAGCATTTTCTTTAGCAATCTTTATGCTACCGGAACCCGAACAGTACGCGGAATGGAAGCTGTAACGCTTTGCATACCGCCTACTCCCGGACAGAGTATTGTAAAGCGTCCAGATAATCAGGGACTTTATACGGTTTCTAATGTTTTTAAAGCTAAAGGCTATCAAAACAGCTTCTTTTATGGTGGCGATGGCTATTTTGACAATATGAACAGTTATTTTGGAGGAAATGGTTTTACCATATATGACCGCGGCAGAGGAAGTGTATTGAGTGATAAAATCAAAACCCGGCGATATAATATTGATGATAACGAAGTGACTTTTGAAAATGCCTGGGGAATCTGTGATGAAAATATTTATGACAAAATGCTGAAAGTGGCAGATGAACATTATGCTGCCCAAAAACCGTTCTTCAATTTTGTCATGACCACTTCCAACCATAGGCCATATACCTATCCGGAAAACAAAATCGATATTCCTTCCGGGACGAATAGGGATGGTGCTGTGAAGTATGCAGATTTTGCATTAGGACAGATGCTGGAAAAGGCAAAAAGTAAGCCATGGTTTAAGAATACCGTTTTTGTAATTATAGCCGACCATTGCGCCAGTAGTGCAGGAAAAGATGAAATTGATGTCGCAAATTATCATATTCCGGCTTTTATTTATAATTTGCCGGGCCAATCACCGGAAAAAATTCAGCAGCAATGTTCGCAGATTGACTTGTTTCCGACCTTATTTTCAAAATTACATTGGAATTACCGTTCTAATTTTTTTGGGAAAAATGTTTATGATAGGGAATATGCAGAACGGGCTTATGTGGGAACTTACAGAAAGCTGGTATATATGAAGAAGGAAAAGGCCATGATTTTATCCGACCAGAAAAAACAGGCTTTTTATGACTGGAACAAAGAAACCAATGAACTTGAGCCTATTCCAATGGACAAAAAGTTTTTGGAAGAAACCATTGCGGGTTATCAGGCCGCCGATTATTTATTTACAAACAAATTGCTTAAAGAATGACATACATTCATTTTATAGTTAATCCCATTTCCGGGAAAGGAAAACACAGCATCACTAAAGAATTTCTGGAGCATTATTTTCCGGAAACCGATTTTAGGCTTGAAATAGACTATTCCAACTATAAAAAACATGCAATAGACTTAACAAAAAAGGCAATAAGTCAGAAACCTGATATTATTGTAGCCTGTGGCGGTGATGGCACAATCAGCGAAATAGCTTCTCAGTTGGTCAATACCAATATAAAACTTGGAATTATTCCTGTAGGTTCCGGAAATGGACTGGCTTCAAATCTTGACATTCCGAAAAATATAACGCAGGCTATCGAAATTATAAAGAAACAAAAATCAGTTGCGATTGATTCCGGCAGGGTAAACCAGCATTGCTTTTTCAGTAATATGGGACTTGGCATTGATGCCATGATTATCAAGAAATACGAGAGCACTGAAAAACGAACACTTTCGGCATATGTGAATGCTTCTCTTAAAGCAAGTTCACAGTACAAGCCGCAAAAAGCAATATTGCGGTATAATGGTAAAGAACATTTTGTTGACCCGTTTTTGCTTTTTATTTCGAATTCCAATGAAATGGGTTATAATATGAGCCTTACGCCAAAAGCCAGTCTTTCTGACGGTTATTTGGACATGCTGTATGTGCCGCGCATCGGTTTTTTAGAAAAAATGTTTTTTGGAGGATTGGTCGTAGCCAAACAATGTGAAAAATTCAAAAAAGCAGAACACGCCATGATTCAAAGTTTAAGCGCCGAATTGCCGGACAGAATTTTTACTGATGTACAAATCGATGGCGAATATCACAGATTGGAAACTAATAAGATACAGGTAGATATTTTGCCGAAATCCCTCAACGTATTGGTAGCATAATGATTGACTTTTATCAAACTGTAGCATATGAATATCCTGGTAGCTGAAGATGAAATTGGTATTTCAAACTTCCTCAAGCAAGGGCTTGAAGAAGAAAATTATACGGTGACTGTGGCGTCCGATGGCGAAAAAGCACTGCGACTTGCCCTTTCACAACCTTTTGATTTGCTGTTACTGGATTGGATGCTTCCCAAATTATCAGGAATAGAAGTTTGCAAATCATTCCGCAAAACCGGCAGGACAGCACCCATATTATTTCTGACAGCCAAAGATACCGTACAGGAAACTATCGAAGGACTTAAGGCAGGCGCCAATGATTATATCAAAAAACCATTCAGTTTTGAAGAGCTTCTGGAACGTATAAAAGTGCAGTTTCGTTCTGCTGTTGCAGAAAATAGCTATGTGTTAGGGCCTATCCATTTGGATAAAGAAAAACATCAGGTTTTTATCCATAATGAAGAAGTCTACCTCACACAGAAAGAATTTTCACTTTTAGAATACCTCATCAAAAATAAAGGCACCGTATGTAGCAGAAGCCAGATTATCAAAGAAGTGTGGAATATACATTTTGATTATGAATCGGGAGTTATAGATGTATTTATCAATTCCATACGGAAAAAACTTGGGTTGCGAAAAGAAGAAGACTATATCAAAACTGTGCGTGGAATTGGCTATATTGCAAATGAAATCTAGCCAATTATGTCCTTGTCTTTCAGAAACAGAATAGCTGTATACAACCTTATCAGTGCGGCAGCACTTATTGCCGTTGTTTTTGGAATAGTCTATTCTGTAGTTCGGCTTTCAGTCAATTATGACATCAATCACGATCTCGAAACAGAAATCCATTACCATCAGGAATTTGTAGAAAGCCAGCCAATTAATCACCTCATGCTCGTTGAGCCCAGCGAATGGGAGGAAAGCGAGCACAATGAAATTAATGTCAATCCTGTATTTGTGCAGATTTTTGACAGCAAGGGCCGTTTTTATGAAAAATCCCGAAACCTCAAAGATGAAACCCTGGAGTTAAAGTTAGGTGAAGAAGAACCCTATACGGTAGATACTTTTTTGGCAGATATTCCCATAAGACAAGTGCAGGCTCCATTGATAAGCCATGGGCATACAGTGGGCTATGTTATTATAGCCATGTCGATGGAACAGGAACTCAGGCTTCTGGACAATTTAAGCAATGTGCTTCTTATTGCCTTCTTTGCCGTATTGATGGCCTTGTTTTTTATTACACGCTTTATTGCAGGTAAAAGTATCAGGCCGGCGGTAGATATTATCAATACGGCCAGCAAGATTACAAATAACAATCTGGGTCAAAGAATTGAGCTTCCTAAAAACAAAGACGAACTTTTTGAATTGGCAACTTCCATAAACCAATTACTCGACCGTATAGAGGACGCGGTGGCACGGGAGCGCAAATTTACTTCTGATGCTTCCCATGAATTGCGAACGCCTTTGGCTGTCATACAGGGAACTCTGGAAGTACTGATAAGAAAACCGCGAAATAGTTCAGAATACGAAGAAAAAATACAATACTGTATCAGTGAGGTAAATCGCCTGAATGATTTGGCAGACCAATTATTACTGCTGGCCCGATTCGAAAACCAGAAAGCGGCGGTGCAGATAGAAAATATTGAATTGGATGAAATCATACTTCAGGTTTTGGAACGCTATTCCTCAAGAATTGCAGCTAAGAACATTGCTTTGAGTTTCGAATTCAGCGACCATTATAAAATACGCTCCGATGCTTATTTAGTATCGGTTATCATTGAAAACCTGATTTCAAATGCTGTAAAATATACCAAAGAAAAAGGCAGGATTGTCATTACGCTTCACGAATCAGGGGGTAAAATAGCCTGTCTGATTGCCGATAGCGGTGTTGGAATTGCTCCGGAAGACCTCCAGAAAATTTATAACGAATTTTTCCGTGCCGAAAGTCAGCGTCAGGCCATTAAAGGTACGGGACTTGGCTTGTCTATTGTAAAGAGATTGTGCATTCTGCTCAATGCAGAATTAAATATCCAAAGTGATTTGGGTAAAGGTACAACAGCCACAGTGCTGTTTGATGCGGCAGATTATCGTGAAACAATATAAAAATCACGCTCTAAACGTTTTTTATGGCTCTTTTTTGATTTTGGAACCGGATTCATGTCAACGGTGAGCAGTTTTTCAATTTTATAGTCCTTAAAAGTTTCCCGAAGCCTGGTGGTATCGTCTATGTTGACAAGCAATCCAAACCGATTTTCCTTTGGAATTTTAATTTTACCATTGTTTATTATTAAAGGAATCGGCTCTCCATATTCCCAAATCATTTCAGGACAATAATTTTGCAGGTCATAAATCTCAATGTGCTCTTTCGCTTTGACAACATGAAGTTTTTGAGGCGAATAATAATCCGGATTTCCTAAAAATGCGCCAATCAACGGCAGGCCAAAAACCATAATGCAAATTTGGAAAGCGATAATGCTGTAAAAGACTTTGCCAAAATTGTTTTTTAGCAGTGACCGTATGATGATAATACCGCAAACCAGAGAAGCAATGGCTACTAAAACATACCATAACCAGAATCCGTTCAGGGTTTTTAATATAAAAGGTAAAATAAAAGACAATGCTACAGCTATGATTCCAATCAGACCGAAAGCAAAATAAGCCATCCGTTTCTCATTTTTGGTTAGCGTTTTAAATTTTTCAAAAAGATACTCTATATAAAATCCGGTATTCAGTGCCATAGGAATCAGTACCGGAAGCAGGTATCTTGATTTTTTTTCAGGAATAAGCGATAATAATATTACGGATGCCAATGTCCAGAACAGAGTAAATCGGTAAGCCTTCAGATTGGTAACACGGGTTTTCATGTAAGGATAGAGCAGGGCAATAAGGCTTGGGATGGTCCAGATGCCACTTTGTGTAAAAAAGCTCCAGTAATAGAAAAACGGGCGTGTGTTATAGCTCGCCCAACGTGATGCTTCTCTTGTAGTTGTTTCTAAAAATGATTCAGGGTCAGCAAACCGTACATACAAGGGCCATGAAAGTCCTATGGCTGTACCTAATGCCAATACCAAAATACCATAATGCCATCGGCTTCTTACTTTAAATCCATACGTAAATCCATAGGCAATAAGAAAAGGAAGAAATAGTGCATATAACGAAATAGGTCCTTTGCTAAGAAAAGACAAGCCAAAAAATAATCCGGATAGTATTGCATTTTTGGCTTTTGCGGAGTCTTCCTGCAATAGCTTCCATAAAAAATAAAGTGAAGCCATCATAAAGCTATGCGTATACATATCCCATTGGTTATCCCTGCCTCCAAAAAAAATATAAAAGGAAGTAATAAGAAGCAGTCCGTTTTGAAAACTCTGTTTTTTAGTCAGTTCCAGATTTTTGGAGAATTTATACGACATTAATACCAGAAATACTGTCGCAAACACTACAGGCAGCCGTAAACCAAAAAGACTGTCAAATCCGAATAAGATTCCCGCCAGGGCTGTCAGCCAGGTAGGTAAAGGCGGTTTTTCATAACGTGGCAGATTGTTAATTGTGGTAAGCAGCCAGTTGTTGTTAGTAACCATTTCCCGGGCCGTAATAAAATTTCGGGCCTCCATAATGTTGACATAAATAATGTCAAGATGCGGAAGTAATAATGTCAGGCTAACAGCCAATAAAAGGAGCGGATATTTATGATGCAGCAGTTCTTTCATTTTTCAGGATAATTAGGATGCTTCTGGAATAAATAACAATGCCTAACAAATGCCCTGCAAAAAGAACAGGGTCTTTTCGGATAATGGCATAAGTAAGAATCAGTAATGAGCCAAAAAAACTAATCGTCCAGAAACCCAAAGGCAAAGACGATTCTCTTCGTTTTTCGGAATAGAGCCATTGATAGACAAACCGGAACGTAAAAAGTATTTGGGAAATGATTCCAAGCCATAACAGCCAAATCGGAATGTTTTCATTTTTTAATAGCCGGTCAAGGTCATAGGAATTATTGTTATATCCATAACTAATTAACAGGACAGGAAAAAGGAGGATAAAGATGCGGAAAGCTTTGTGCAGTTTTTTCCATTCTCCCTGAAGCTGAAGGTTCCGGATATAGATATAATAGGTAATAGCCTGTCCGAGCATAATTGAAAAATCATCTCTCAAATAACCGTAAACAAAAAGCAGGAAAGCGGCCAACAGGCTAATTTGCCAAAACAATATAGGCGTGAGGATGCGTTTGTGTTTTTCAGAAATAATCCATTGGAGAACCAGTCGGCTCGAAAAAAGAATCTGCGCCGTAAACCCAATAGCATATATCAGCCACGAATTCATCCTTTACGGTTTATAGTGTAGTTGAGGTATTTTTTCTTCATCCACAAATAGGCAAAACAATCTTGTAAGGGACCTATTAATCTGTTCCAAAGATGAAATTTGGATACGCCTGCTATTCTGGGAAAATGTTTGACGGGCACTTGCCTGATTCTGCCGCCTTGTAATAATACCATAGCCGGCAGGAACCGATGCAGACCATTGAACATAGGGATTTTTTTGGCTACATCCGTACGGATAATTTTTAGAGGACAACCCGTGTCGTCCATGCCATCATGTGTAAATGCACGACGTATTCCATTGGCGATTTTAGACGAAAGATTTTTGACAAAAGAATCTTTGCGGTTAGCACGCACACCGGTTACCAGCTCATAACTATCTGCATATTCTAAAAGAATATTGAAATCCATAGGGTCAGTTTGCAGGTCGGCATCAATATAACCTACCCAGGAAGTATTGGCCGTATCAAATCCGGCCTTTATGGCTGCACTAAGGCCATAATTTTTATCAAAAGAAATGAATTCAAAAGCATCCGTATCGGAACAAATCTCTTCTATTATTTTTTGACTATTGTCTTTAGAGCCGTCGTTAACGAAAAGTACTTTTGCTTTTTTTCGGGCGTGTAGCATGAAACCGGACAGCTCCTGTTGTACTCTCAAAAGATTGTCTTCTTCATTATAAACAGGGATTATAATTGTAAGCTCAAAGTCCATTTTAGTGGTTTTTCTCTCAAATTTACTTCAAAATCAATGAAATAGAAGTCGGCTTAACATAAATTTTCCTTAAAGTTAATCTAAGAAGGAAAGCATTTCGCAAAGGGTTTCTTAAATTTATAGAAACAAAAAAAATATCCAAATCATGCGAATGCTCGTTACAGGAGCCGCAGGCTTCATCGGATCACATTTGGCCGAAAGATTGCAAGGTCTGGGTCATGAAACGATAGGTTTTGATAATTTTTCAAGCTATTATGCTCCCGAACTGAAAGAGCTGAATGCGGGAATACTTCAAGACAAAGGTATAGTCGTGCATACCTTAGACCTTAGGGATAGTAACGCATTAGCTGATAGGACACCGGACTTTGACTACATTTTCCATCTGGCAGCGCAGCCGGGCATTTCAACCGATTGTACTTTTGAAGATTATCTTTCCAATAATTTTGTCGCAACTAAAAATGTGATTGATTTTGCACTGCGTTGTAAAAACCTGAAACTTTTTGTGAATATAGCTACATCTTCCATCTATGGATTACAGGCTTCTTTTGATGAAGAAAAAGTACCGGAACCCGTTTCTTTTTATGGTGTTACAAAACTGGCAGCGGAAGAATTGGTTTTGGCGGCAAGCAGGGAACATAAAATTAAGGCCTGTTCTTTGCGGCTTTATTCTGTATATGGACCAAGAGAAAGACCTGAAAAATTGTATAGCAAACTTATAGCAGCTGCTTTTTCCGGAGAAGTATTTCCGCTGTATGAAGGCAGCGGTTCGCATTTGAGAAGTTTTACCTATGTTCAGGATATTATTGATGGTATTGTCAGTGTCATAGGAAAAGAGTCTCAGGTAGACAGCCAGATTATCAATATTGGTACTGAGGAAGAACATACTACGCAGCAAGGCATTGATGCTATAGAAAAAATTACTGGAAAAAAAATAAGGATTGAAACCGTGGCACCACGTCCCGGTGACCAGATTCGTACACATGCCGTAATTGGTAAGGCAAGAAAATTGCTAGGCTATAATCCCGCAACTTCTTTCGAAGACGGACTAAGGGCACAGGTAGAGTGGTATACCACCTATTTTGCCTGTGAAGAAACACCATAGGTATAATTAAATCGAAATAAAAAAGCCCTTGATTTCAAGAGCTTTTTTATTGTAGTATGCAGATTAATCTTCTGCCATAACGCCTGCTTTTCTGTAAATAAAGCTGCCGTAAATATGTCTTCTGGCAAAACGGCTTGGCGATTCTGCATTAACCATTTTGATATAAGTGTTTCTTGGTACGCCAATATATTCGTATGAATTCCCATCCAAATGCTGGATTACCAAAATCTGCTTCTCATAATAAAAATCATGGATATTGGATTTGGAAGTGGTTTCCTCATATTCCTCACGGTAACGCTCCTGGGTTTCCGGATTGATGCTTACCAAAAAGTGATAGGCTTCAATAACCGATTTGCTCTTTTCCTCTGCTTCCAATCTTCCGGCTTCATCATCTACAAACTTATCCGGATGAGAATCCTTCATAGTATTTCTGTAAATGGTTTTTAATTCTTTTAGCGTTACGGTCTTGTCAACTCCCAAAAGCTTTCTGTGCTCAACAATTCTTTTCATAGTAATAGTACTTCCTTTTTTATCGGCTGCAAAAGTAGTTAAATTAGAATGTAAAATCCTAAGGTGTTCAGTATTAATTTGTAATGGTGATGGAACTGATTTATAGCTAGTATAGATTTTACCGAAACACTCTTTTTGCTGTCTTTCTTATATTCTTTGATTAATCAAATAATATCTTACCTTTTACTTTTAATTTTTGAGCTTCTTTCAAAATCTCTTTAGCCAAATTTTCATTTATAACTTTTATTTCGACAATTTCATTGCCATCAACTAATCTGTCTTTTAGTTTTTTAGCATCTGTTAACGACAAACTAGCTCTCTCGTTTAAAAGTTTTACGAATGGTATTTTTTTCATACCAACTTCCCATCCATCAAATATTATTTTTACCATTTCTTCCTGTTTGATTTGTAACTGTATAGATTCTTTAATTTGATTTGCCATCGAAAAAAACAGGACTTAATTTTTCAAGCTCAATTTTAAGCAAATCTTTTTTATCTTCAATTTCTATATGAGCATTTTTATAATAACCTTTTCGAAGATTTTTATCCATATATAAGGTGTCTTTTTTGTTCCGATAAATTACTAAAAAAGCATATTTTGGATTCATAAATATTTCGGCTTTTCTTATAGATTGCAGAGTTTCAAGATTTTTTTCTAACTTTAAAGATTGGTTTTTGTCAATAAAAATCGAGTCTAAATCTACTGACTTAAAAGCCCAAAATGACCCTATTGTTATGTCAAAAGTACGTTGTACTTGCCCTAAATCTTTATACACTTTTATATTATCAATTTCTGAAATGTTATTTTTTATTTTGCAAGAAAATATAAGAGGTAAAAGAAAAAATAATATTATTTTTTTATTCATAATATTAGGGTTTTATGGTTAATGGTTTAGTTGATATTGTTGAAATAGTTTTATAGTCAAATCCTCTATATTCTATCTATCTAGATTTTCTCAACGTTTTATTAATGTAATTAGAATAAGGTTGTTTTTTTCTTAATTATTATCAAAACTCTGATGACCAAGTAACCCATATAAACAGCATTTGATTGTTATTCTAAATGCTGTTTTCAATAGTTTATTTTTTTTTAGCTTAGTCTGTGTACTAATTTGCTAAACTACTGAAATGCGATATTTTTGTTTACTTTTCTTCTTCTAAAGGTGGTCGAACATATTCTTTATACCTTTCCTCTATTGCTCCAATAGATTTAAAATTCTCTTTTGCTTGAATTAAACTAACCCGATTTGCCCCGCCTTCGTATGTAGGATCTCTAAACTGTATTCCGTCATCTTCCCAATAACAAACGGGACAGAGTTGAAAAGTATTATCTGCTTCATAATTTAGAGTAAAATAACCACAACATGGGCAAGTATGCTTTCTATTATTTTTATTGTCCATAAAGTTTTACTTGTTTTAAATAATAACCCCGCTGTGCAAAGTCTCCTGACTTTGAGCAATTAATAACTATTATAATTATCAAAAGAACTGTTTCTTAACACATCAAGAACAGGATCAGCTTTTTCAATAGTCAAAATACCTTTACCGCTTACATAATTACTAGTACTCGAATAAATATAATCTGAAGTTTTTACAACAAGACCAGCACGAACAGGGTTCAAATGGATATAATCCAATTTTGACCACATAAATTTTTCTGAATAAATTTCTTCAGCATGATTTCCATATTGCCAGAACTGATAATTTTTGTTACGGCTATGAGATTCTGTGGCTGTTTTGAATCGTTCCAGCATCCAGTCCCTTCGACTTTCAGGTTCTGCTTGGATTTTTTCTAAAATTGTTTTAGCAGTAAACTTCTTAAAATCCCTTATTAAATCGGACAATTTTCCATCTTTAGAGTGTATAATTAAATGGATATGATTGCTCATAATGACATAACCGTATACAGTCATGCCCTTATTTTTAATGCAGAAATCCAAACAATCAATAATACAATCCCTATAGTTTTTTCTAGTAAAAACATCAATCCAATCTACTACTGTGGCTGTAATAAAATGAGCTTTTTCTTGTTCTCTTATAATGTATCCTTCTTTCATGGCGTGTAAAATAGTTTTATCAAATATAATAAACACTACTCTTTTCAACGAAAAAAGCTACAACATTTCTGTCATAGCTTTAGTATTACTCAAAGTCAGGAGACTTTGCGCAGCAGATGCCACAATATTGACATATTAGTTGTCTTATATTTTCATGAAAAATATAGCATATATCATTCTGCAAAAAAACAATAATAGAGAAAATAAGATTATATAATTTGAAAACAAATAAGTGTTTTTTAAATTATTTTTATTTATTAAAATTAACACTGACAGTATTAAACATCCTAATAAACATGGATAAAATACATATAAGCTCAATTTTCCGAGTAATATTCTATTGATATCATTATTTATGAAGTTTGGCAGTAAAAAAAATGCTAAACATATTATAAATAATGAAAAATTGAGGATGTTTAGGGCTTTATAATTAATTTTCATAACTTAAAATTTATATCCATTTTTAATAGCTCTTTGATCTGCAGCAGAGTCAGGAGACTTTGCGCAGCGGGGGTGTTCACTATTAATTTGTAATGGTGATTGGAAGGTAGGCATATCTTATACTACATTAATCATATAATTAGTCTTTTAGAATTTACAACGATAATTACTGTTGTATCTAAATTACCCTAATTTGATTTATTGCCTACTTTTATATTTATCTTTTTTTTAAAGTATTTATTGTGTTGTCGTATGCTTGTTTATTTTCTTTTTTAATTCCTGAATATCCAATAAAAATATCACCAATTTTACGAACGCAGTAATATTTATCATCTTCTAGAAAAGACAATGATAATGTGTCATTATCTGTAAAAGAAATATAATCCTTAAAAGTCAGCAATGGATGAATTAATGGGGAGCTGGAGACTTGATCAGTACAGAAAATTTTTGATGAGTCTCTAAAAATATATTGATACTCCATTTCTGATAAACCAATTCGTATAATTTTTTGTTCAAAGGCTTGGCTTGGTAGTTTTATCGTATATGAACCGCTACTGAATTTTAAGGTTGTTGTCTTACCTGTTTTTTTATTTGTAGAACAAGAAACAATAAAGAGTAATAAGATAAATCCGAATAGATATAATTTTTTCATTTTCAATTAATAAAACTTTTTACACCTTCAATCGTTACATCAGGAGCTTCCTTATGTGGAGTATGTCCAATTCCGGGAATACTAAAAACAGAAGCAGTGCCATTTACCTGGCTGACTGTTTTTTCAGCTTGTTCCATCGTGCCGTATTCATCTGCTTCACCCTGAATGAATAAAAGCGGACAGCTAATAGCAGGTAAAAAATGCTCAATATTCCAACTTCTGAAGTCAGCACGAGTCCAGGTTTCTGTCCATGCTTTAAAAAGTGTTTCAACCTTATCGCCATGATATTTTTGCAGTCGTTCCGGAAGGTCAGTACTTTGGTAGGTTTCCATGGCTTTCCGGATGCCTTTGAGCGTTAATTCCTCCACAAAAATATGGGCTGCTTCACAGATTACAGCTTTGATTTTTTTTCCATACCGGCTGGCGGTAATCAGGGCAATCGAACCACCATCGCTATGGCCAAACAAAATAGCATTGTCAATTGCTAAGGCGTTAAGCAGACTGTCCAAAGAATGAGCTTCCGCTTCCAGATAATTTATGGGTCTTTCATGGGTTGGCATAGGGTCAGATTTTCCGTAGCCTAAGCGGTCATATACCAAAACGTTGCACTGTATTGCTTCGGCCAGCTTTTGTGGGAAATCGCGCCATAGGCTTGTACAGCCTAAAGAGTCGTGAAGGAAAACAAGTGTCGGGCGGTTTTCGTAGGTTGTTTGAAATTCTATATAAAGTTTTTTCCCGTTGATGGGAATCCATCTGCCGTTGTTCTGTTTCATAAGGTTTTGGCTGTCTTTTTTAGACTTTTTCAAAAGTATAAATAACTATCGAAAGTTGATGCCAAATGAAAAACCAGGATAAAATTTATTTGTAAAGAGCTTTGCGTCTTTATGCCTTTGCGTGAAAATAATTGCTCGCAAGGGCGCAGAGGCGCAAAGCATAAAGTGCATGTATTTTGATAAAATTTCTTGTAAATTATAAACACAACTAAGGATAAGTAACAATGAAAAGAAACAAAATCAGGCTTTTCCATTTTTACAATTTTTGAACAGGTTGCTGTTTTAATTTTGTTGGAATTAATTGGTTTAACCTATGATAAAGACTATCTTTTATCTGGCCTTTTTAATAGTCCAGCAATGTGCCTATTCCCAGTTGAAATATACTACAACCAATACGGCTTTGGTGAAACTTCTACCTGTAAAGAAATATACAGGCAAACAATACCGATTGAGCATAGATATAAAAAATGAACCGTCAGACGATATAAGCGGTGGTACGGTTATGGTTTTGCAGACCAAAAAACAAGATTGGGAATTTTTGGAAAATACCCGTAAGACATTTTTTGCCCCTAAGGATTCCCAAACATGGAAAACCTATACCATTACAGGAACTATTGATTCGGAAGCGTATAAGTTGTGGTTTACTTTGGCAACCTATGGTAATGGCGATTTCTATTATGATAATATGAAGTTTGAAATAAAAGAAGGAGAAAATTGGGTAGATGTGCCCGTTGAAGGAGGAGATTTTGAAAAATTATCGGCCGGGAATCCGCTCAAAGGATTTAAAAATGGAGAATCAGCAAAAAAGGAAGGATTGTCCGTTTCTTTGGTGAATCAGGAAGGACGGGGACAGTCGCTGCGAATACATGCCGAAGGAGGAACGATTGACAAAAGGTTTTTTTACGGGAATAATTCAGCCACAGGAAAATATATAAACAGTAAGGGTGTAAAAATTTATTACGAAACCTATGGAGAAGGAGAGCCCTTGCTTTTGCTTCATGGCAATGGCGGTTCCATAAGCAGTTTTGCAGGGCAGATTGAAGAATTTGCGAAGAATTATAAGGTTATTGCTGTCGATACGCGCGGACAGGGAAAAAGCATTGATATGCAAACAGAGCATTTTTCATATGACCTTTTTGCCGATGACATGAAAACGCTTCTGGATTCGCTTGGCTTAAAACAGGTGAATGTGGTAGGTTGGAGTGATGGAGGCAATACAGGATTATTATTGGCGAGTAAATATCCGGACTATGTAAAGAAACTGGTCACAATGGGAGCGAATCTGAATCCTTCAGACAGCGCAATCGATAAAAAAATGCTGAAAACGATTGCAAAGGATTTAAAACAACTAAAAGACCAAAAAGACACAGATATAGTGACAATCCGACTATTGGAAATGTTACTTCAGGAACCCAATATTCAGCCGGAAAGCTTAGGTGCAATTAAGGCAAAGACCCTCGTTGTTGCAGGAGAACATGACCTGATATTGGAAAGCCATACCCGGTTGATTGGAGCCAGTATTCCGGGAGCTAAAGTATCCATATTAAAAGGTCAGACTCATGAAGTCGTAGCAGATAACCCTAAAGTGTTTAATCAGGTGGTACTGGATTTCTTAAAAGAACACTAACGAAATACTGTCAAAATATCCTTGAAAGTCATATATTGGAACATGAAAAATAAACTTCTTATAGCAGCATTTTGCTGCTTTTTAAAATCATACGGTCAAAAAACAGAAAAGGTATTTCTGGATAAAAATGACCCTTCGCATGAATGCTATACGGCAATTTTACCGGATAAAAGTCCTGTAGTAGGTTATCTGGTTCTGATTCCCGGCTTTGGCGAAACGGCAGAAAGAGTAATGGAGCAAACCGACCTGCCTCTGCGTTGTGCTGAAAAAGGGATACTCACTATTATTCCCACATTAACAGATGGCGTAATGTCATTTGGAGTTGATGATAGCAGTCAGAAATCATTAACAGCAATTATTGAAGATGCATCCAAAAAGTTTGATCTTGCTGCCCGTCAGTTTTACATCGGAGGTTTTTCAATAGGAGGAAGTGCCGCGGTAAAATATGCAGAAATAGCGTTGTCTGGAAATTTTAAAAACAAGCCGGCAGCAATTTTTGCAATTGACCCGCCACTTGATTTTGAAAGGTTTTACAATTCCGCTCAGCGTGATCTTAGGCTTTCGGCAGGTTCTCAGCCTAATCAGGAGAATGTTTATATGGTTGGAAGAATTGAGCAGGTGATGGGAGGTACGCCTGTTGCTGCATTGAAAAACTATCATGCCATTTCGCCTTATTCCTATTCAGACACGGAGCAAAAAGCCATTAAAAGCCTGATTAATATCCCGATTCGGTTGTATTCGGAGCCGGATGTAAACTGGTGGATAGAAAATAGAAATGCTGATTTTTCTGCAATGAATGTTTTGGATGGCTCAGCTATGGTCAATGAATTAAGAAGGCTAGGCAATCGTCAGGCAGAACTTATATTGACGGAAAACAAAGGATACAGAAAACCGGATAATAAAAGACATCCGCATTCATGGAGTATTGCAGATAGCGAAGGACTGATTAGTTGGCTGTTGGGAAACAAAGGATAAAGAAGTTACCATATAATGCCGGATGCTTTTTTTAGTAAATTCGTATGCAAAGAATAGCAGAAATATTTACTATGTCAAAACTTTTTAATCCTGGTGTTTATTTTGAAATTCCTGTAACTAATCTGGAAAGAGCAGAACAGTTCTATACTTCCGTTTTTGGTTTTAAATTTGAAAAAGCCAGCATACATGATAATGAAATGGCACTTTTCCCTCTGGATGAAAATGCTCCGGGCATATCGGGAGCATTGGCCAAAGGAGAAATCTATAAACCCACAAAAGACGGAACACTTATTTATCTGAAGAGTAAAAAAATAGATGAAACCCTTAAACGGGTAATTAATAGCGGGGGTACAATTCTGTTTCCTAAAACATCAAATGGCGAATGGGGTTTTGTGGCGGAGTTTGAAGATAGCGAAGGAAACCGTATCGGTCTTTTAGAAGCATTGGAGTCTTAAGCAAATCTTAAGATAATCTAAGTAAGTTGGCATCATTTTGGGTTAAAGAAAGTAATTTTAACTATTGATTTGATTGTCAATAATTTTTTTTTCTACATTTACAACATGAAATTAGCAAGGCGCATTTTTACTTCCTTTTTATCAGTCTATCTGCTGGTATTGATGATTATGCCTTGTAATGATGTACATGCACAAACACAAACGGTTTTTTCTACACAAACTTCTCAGCTTCAGAACGAGCAGCACCATGACGATTTTTGCACTCCGTTTTGTATCTGTGCCTGTTGTACTACTCCCATAATAATACATTCGGCTATTGTTTTTGACATAGTGCCACATTTTGAATATTCCTACACAAAAACACCAAGTTTTTATAAGCCTGCCGTATCCAGTTTCTTCGGGTCGATATGGCAACCACCTCAATTAGTATAATGTTGTGCCGATGTGAGTCGGCTGATTTCTCGCGGGCTATCCGCAAATAAATCCGTGCTGCGGACAAAATCAACATTTATACTAATTCATAATCTATGTTAGATAAGATTATACATTTCAGCATCCATAATAAATTTATTATCGGGCTGTTTACACTGGCACTCATAATCGTAGGAAGTTATTCGCTTTACAAGCTTCCGATTGATGCCTTACCAGATATTACTAATAATCAGGTTCAGATTATTACCAGTTCACCAACCCTGTCCACACAGGATGTGGAACAGTTTATAACCTATCCGATTGAACAGGCCGTAAAGCCTATTCCCAAAATTGTAGAATTACGTTCCATTAGCCGGTTCGGTCTCAGTGTGGTTACTGTCGTTTTTGAAGAAAATGCAGATATCTACTGGGCACGTGCGCAAATTTCCGAGCGCATAAAAGAAGCGGAAAGCATGATTCCCAAAAACGTAGGTACGCCGGAAATGGCGCCGGTCAGTACAGGATTGGGAGAAATATATCAATATGTAGTATTTCCTGAAAAGGGCTATGAAGACAAATACAATGCAACCGACCTGCGTACGATTCAGGATTGGATTATCAAGCAGCAACTTCTGGGAACGCCTGGAGTTGCAGAAGTCAATACCCTGGGAGGTTATCTCAAGCAATATGAAATTGCCGTACAGCCGGACAAGCTGAAAAGTATGGGAGTGACCATTCCGGAAATATTTACGGCTTTGGAATCCAATAATGAAAATACGGGTGGAGCTTATATTGATAAAAAACCATATGCCTATTTTATCAGAGGAATTGGTATGGTTAACAATATTGAAGACATCAGTAAGATTGTGGTCAAAAATCAGAATGGAATTCCTATTCTCATTCGTGACATTGCCAAAGTACAGATTGGTAGCAGTATTCGTTATGGGGCCGTAACCAAAGACGGTAAAGGCGAAGAAGTTAGCGGTATGGTCATGATGCTTAAAGGCGAGAATAGTGGCGAGGTTGTAAAAAGAGTAAAGGAAAAGATGGAACAGATTAAAAAATCACTTCCGGAAGGAGTTTCTATCGAACCATTTATGGACCGTACAAAATTAGTCGACAAAGCTATCAATACCGTACAGACCAACCTGATTGAAGGAGCACTTATCGTAATTTTTATACTGGTATTATTGCTTGGAAACTGGCGTGCCGGATTGGTTGTTGCTTCCGTAATTCCGTTGGCATTGCTTTTTGCCATTACCATGATGCGCCTTTTTGGTGTGAGTGGTAACCTGATGAGCCTAGGGGCAATCGATTTTGGAATAATAGTCGACGGGGCCGTCATTATAGTAGAAGCCATAATCCACAGATTACAGGTGCGGAAACGGCAGAACCTCACCGCTGCACAAATGGATGAAGAAGTCTATCAGGCTTCTGTAAAAATAAGAAGCAGTGCCGCGTTTGGAGAAATTATTATCCTTATTGTCTACCTTCCTATTCTGGCTTTGGTGGGCATTGAAGGAAAAATGTTCGGCCCTATGGCCCAGACCGTTTCTTTCGCCATTTTAGGGGCTTTTATCCTGTCATTGACCTATGTGCCTATGATGAGCGCATTGGTATTAAAAAAGCAGACAGGACATACAAAAAACATAAGCGACAGGATTATCGATGCCATCTATAGGTTTTACAGCCCGATGCTTCAAAAAGCATTGCAGGCCAAAAGAGCCGTTATTATTTCGGCTGTCGGCTTGTTTGCATTTGCATTGTTCCTGTTCAGCTCTTTAGGAGGAGAGTTTATCCCTACGTTGGATGAAGGGGATATCGCAACCCACCTTATCATTGCTTCCGGTAGTTCGCTGTCACAAGAAATTGAAGCGACTACAAAGGCCGAAAAAATATTGAAGGACAAATTTCCGGAAGTCAAAATGATAGTGACAAAAATAGGAAGTGCAGAAATACCAACTGACCCAATGCCTATTGAAGCCGGCGATATGATTATCCTGCTAAAGGATAAGAAAGAATGGACTTCGGCCAAAACCAAAGAAGAACTTATGGAAAAGATGGAAGAAGCATTACAGGAAATTCCGGGCGCGACTACCGAATTTTCACAGCCAATTCAAATGCGTTTCAACGAATTGATGACCGGTGTTCGAAGCGATGTAGCCATCAAGATTTTCGGTGACGATATTGATATGTTGGTCAGCAAAGGAGACGAAGTCTTACAGCTCATTCAGGGCGTAGAAGGCGTTTCGGATGCCAAACTGGAGCGTGTGGCAGGATTGCCTCAGATTACCGTACGCTACAACAAAGACAAGCTGGCGCTTTACGGATTAAACATAGGCGACCTGAACAGAGTTATCCGTATTGGTTTTGCAGGCGAGGCTGCCGGATTAATTTACGAAAAAGAAAAAAGATTTGACCTTGTCGTTAGACTGGAAGCAGATAGCAGACAGGATATTTCCAATTTGAAATCTTTGTTTATTACGTTGCCATCCGGAAATCAGATTCCGTTAGAACAGGTGGCCGATATTCAATATGAAGACGGGCCAATGCAGATTAGCCGTGAAGACGGAAGACGAAGAATCGTGGTAGGCTTTAACGTAAGAGGCAAGGATGTGAAACGGGTAGTTGAAGAGATTCAGGCAAAATTAGACAAGCAATTAAAACTTCCGGACGGATATTATACAACCTATGGCGGTCAGTTCGAAAACCTGATTGACGCCAACAAGCGTTTGATGGTTGCCGTTCCGATTGCACTGGGACTGATTTTCATCTTGTTGTACTTTACCTTTAAATCTGTCAAACAGTCGCTGTTAATCTTTACAGCAATTCCGCTGTCTGCCATTGGAGGAGTATTTGCTCTTTGGATTCGGGGCATGCCTTTCAGTATTTCCGCCGGAGTCGGATTCATCGCATTATTTGGGGTTGCCGTATTAAACGGAATTGTACTGATTGCCTATTTCAATCAATTAAAAAAAGAAGGAATGAACGATATTTATGAACGCATCAAAGAAGGGACAAAAGTGAGATTGAGACCGGTTGTTCTTACAGCTTCAGTAGCATCATTGGGCTTTTTGCCTATGGCAATCAGCAGTAGTGCAGGAGCAGAAGTTCAGAAACCTTTGGCAACCGTTGTAATTGGCGGATTATTGACAGCGACTATTCTGACGCTAATCGTGCTACCAATCCTGTATTATTATTTTGAAAAAGGGTTTACCAGAAGCAAAAATACTGCAATAGTTTCAATTCTTGTACTGTCGCTTTTTTCAGGTACTGCCAATGCTCAGGAAGTTCCTAAAAATTTAGGCTTGAAACAGGCTATCGAATTGGGCTTGAAAAACAATACGCTGATACAGTCTTCAGAGCTGGAAAGTAAGATGCAGTCGCAATTGAGAGGCACGGCATTTGACCTTCCCAAAACAGAAATTACAGGAACATTTGGCCAGTTAAATACCAATGCCCAGGATAAAAATTTCAGTGTTTCCCAAAGTTTTAGCCCTTTTCAATATGGAGCCAGAAGAAAACTATTGCTTGAAAACAGTAATTTAAGTCAGCTAAAAGCAGGCGTTACAAAACAGGAAGTAGTGTTTAATATCCGGCAGTCTTGGAATGCAATGCTATATTATTCCGAACTCAACAAAATGCTATCCAGACAGAATAAGCTAATGCAAAAATTTGTCCGCTCGGCCTCGCTTCGCTTTGATACAGGAGAAACCAATTCGCTTGAAAAAACTACGGCTCTGGCTAAACAGCAGGAGTTAGAACAAAAAATCAAGCAGAATGAGGCGATGATTCAGGTTGAAAAATCTAAAATCAGGACTTTTCTCAACAGTAAGGAAGAATTCACCGCAAGCGATACATCATTTGTAGCATTACCATCATTAACGGTTTTGGATAGTGCACTTGTCAGGCAAAATTCAAATTACAAGCTGGCAAAACAGCAAGTGGCCGTTGCAGAAGCGGGAAGAAAAGTTGAAAAAGCCACAATGATGCCTGATATTTCTGCGGGCTATTTTATCCAATCCTTCAAAGGAAATCAGGAAGTAAACGGAGAAACAGTTTCTTATGACGGGACGCCACGATTTCAGGGATTTACAGTTGGAATCTCGCTTCCGATTTTTGCAGGAAGCAGTGTTTCAAAAATCCAGGCCTCAAAAACAAATATTGAAGCACAACAAAAAAATGCGGCCTATATGGAAATGCAGCTCATCAACCAGCATGAACAGCAGTTGCAACAGTTGAATACCTTCCAGTCGCTGATGGATTTCTATAAAGGCACGGCACTTCCAAATGCAGACCTGATTAGCAAAAATGCAGAAAAGGCCTACCTGAATGGCGATATCTCTTATGTGGAATACGTACAGGGATTGGAAACCGCTTTGGAAATCAGAACGAATTATATCAATGCAGTAAATAACTTTAACCAGACTGTAATCAACTTGCAGTTTTTGGCGAATCAATAATAATAACATGAACAGAAAAAACATAGTATACGGAAGCCTTGCGGCAATTGCTATTGCTTTGATTCTTTATTTTTCACTTCGACATACCGAAAATGACGGTCATAATCATGATGGAGAGAAAACGGAAAAAGAGCCAAAAGAAGTAGCTACAGCTAAAGAAGTAGAGTTGAACGAAGCGCAATATAAAGCCGCAGGAGTTGAGCTTGGAACTTTTGCAATGAAGAATCTGAGCGAGGTTGTAAATGCCAATGGCTATACCAAACTGCCGCCGCAAAATCAGGCAGATGTTTCGGTACATCTTACAGGAATCGTTAAGTCCATAAACGTGATAGAAGGGCAGGCGGTGAAAAAAGGTCAGGTACTGGCAACAATAGAAAGCCCGGAATTTGCTAAATTGCAGGAAGCCTATCAGACTTCAAAAAGCAATCTGGAATTTCTGACTCTGGAATATGAAAGACAGAAAACATTGAGCGAAGAAAATGTCAATTCCAAAAAAGTCTTCCAGAAAACAAAGGCCGATTTTGAAACAGAAAAGGCAAGGTTAAGCTCCCTCAAACAACAGTTAAACCTGCTTAATCTGAGCGGAAGTACCAATTCGGGTTCCATTATGCCGGTTGTGGCGCCTATATCGGGTTATATTACCGAAATAAATATCAAGATTGGCAGCAATGCCGAAGTTGGCAAGCCGCTATTGAGCATTGTCGACAATTCACAATTGCATGTCGACCTTTTGGTATATGAAAAAGATTTGCAGAAAGTAAAACCGGGGCAAAACATCCGGTTTGTACTCACTAATCAGGACAATACCGAAATAAAAGGAAAAGTCTTTAACGTTGGAAAAGCTTTTGAGAATGAAACCAAATCAGTAGCAGTTCATGCAGATATTATTAATAAAAGCCAGACACTGATTCCCGGAATGTATGTCAATGCCCTGATTGATGTTGGCGCAAGAGATGTTCAGGCATTGCCGCTTGATGCTATTGTCAAGGCCGAAGGAAGGGAATTTATCTTTATCCTTGAAGAAGGACATGAGGAAGAAGCACATGATTCAGAAGAAGGCCATTCACATGAAGACGGACACAAACATGAGGAAGCCGGCAAAATGTATCATTTTCAACGAATAGAAGTAAAAACAGGAACTTCTCAATTGGGATATGTTCAGGTTTCTGTGCTCCAAAAAATCGATGCCAACGCAAAGATTGTCTTAAAAGGAGCTTATTATATCCAAAGCCATCTGCTCAAAACTGAAGGCGGTGGCGGACACCAACATTAATTAAAAACAAAGACGTATGGCACACGACCATAGCGAAATAGGACATTCGCACAGCCACGACAACCAATGGAAAGCGTACTTGCCCGTTATAGGCAGCTTTCTGCTTTTAATTCTCGGAATCGGGTTCGAGCAATCAGAAATGGGATTTTTTAAATATCCCGTAGATTTGATATGGTATATTGTCGCCTATCTTTTGGTAGGATTAAAAGTCAATTACCAGGCCCTGAAAGAAATCAGGAATGGAAATGTCTTTTCTGAATTTTTCCTGATGTCTATTGCCACCATCGGAGCATTTTTTATAGGAGAATACTCAGAAGGTGTAGCTGTCATGTTGTTTTACGCCGTAGGAGAGTTGTTTCAGGATGCAGCAGTCCAAAGAGCACAGCGCAGTATCAAAGCATTGCTTGACATACGTCCTGATACCGTAACCGTAATCCGAAACGGAGAGCCCGTTGTCGTGAATCCTTCGGAAGTAACCATAGGCGAAATTATCCAGATGAAACCGGGCGAAAAAGTGGCATTGGACGGCGAACTGATTTCGGAAACGGCTTCATTCAACACAGCAGCACTTACGGGTGAAAGCAAACCCGATACTAAAATAAAAGGAGAAGCAGTCTTAGCGGGAATGATTAATCTCCAAACCTTAATAGACGTTAAAGTTACCGCATTGTTCAGAGACAGTAAACTGTCCAGAATTCTTGAGATGGTGCAGGAAGCTACGGCGCGAAAGTCAAAAACACAACTTTTTATCTCCCGATTTGCAAAAATTTATACGCCAATTGTAGTGTTTCTTGCCATTGCCATAGTTTCCTTGCCCTATCTATTTGTAGAAAATTATGTATTTAGTGATTGGCTCTATCGCGGGCTGGTTTTTCTGGTAATTTCCTGTCCTTGTGCTTTAGTTATATCAATTCCATTAGGCTATTTTGGAGGAATAGGGCTGGCTTCGCGTAATGGTATTCTTTTTAAAGGTAGCAATTATCTGGACGTGATGACAAAAACAGACGTTGTGGTGATGGATAAAACCGGCACACTAACCAAGGGTATCTTTGAAGTACAGGAAGTCGTATCAGTTATAGACCAAAAAGAATTATTGCTTTTGACAGCCGCATTAGAAAGCAAATCAACACACCCCATTGCTAACGCAATTGTCAGGTATTCTGGCGGAAGCTATAAAAATGCAGCCGTTTCTGAAGTAGAAGAAATTGCCGGACATGGATTAGAAGGTATTGTAGAGGGCAAAAAAGTACTGGCTGGAAATCTTAAGTTGCTTAAAAAATACAATGTTACATATGACAAGGCTATTGAGGCCAGAGTTGAGACTATTGTAGTGGTAGCAATTGATGAGGTTTATGCAGGTTATTTTGTAATTGCCGACGAACTGAAAGAAGATGCCAAAGAGGCGATTTCAAGCCTGCACGCATTAAATGTACAAACAGTAATGCTTAGTGGCGATAAGCAGAGTATTGTAGACAAGGTCGCAAAAGAATTGGGCATCGATACTGCTTTTGGGAATTTACTTCCGGAAAATAAGGTAGAAAAAGTTCAGGAACTAAAAAATCAGGGCAAGACCATCGTGTTTGTTGGCGATGGCGTGAACGATGCTCCTGTAGTTGCCCTTGCCGATGCAGGAATGGCGATGGGAGGTTTGGGAAGTGATGCCACAATAGAAACAGCCGATGTAGTAATCCAAAACGACCAACCGGGCAAAATTCCTGCCTCCATAAAAATAGGAAAAGTAACCCGAAGGATTGTTATGCAGAATATCAGTCTTGCATTTGGTGTCAAAGTATTCGTGCTTATTTTGGGTGCCGGGGGTTTGGCTACTTTATGGGAAGCGGTATTTGCTGATGTAGGAGTCGCGCTTCTGGCTATTCTCAATGCCGTCAGGATACAAAGAATGAAAATTTAATAAATAAAGAAACCATCAATAACAATTGATGGTTTCTCTTTTTTATGCGGTTGCTGGCTCAACAAGCCTTATAAGACATCTTATTTGATAGCAACTTTTTTAGAAACTGTAGAGTTCCCGGATTTGATTTGGATGATGTAAATTCCTTTTTGTGCGTTTCCTAAATCAATTACCTCCTGAGAAGCTACTTTTTTAGAAAGGATGTTTTTTCCTAATGAATCAAATACAGTAATGTCAGCATTTTCACCGGCAAAATCCAATTGGAACTGACCGTTGTTTGGATTTGGATATAATTTTATTTCGCTATCCAAAGCAGTAGTGCTTTTTTTGTTGTTAGTTGCAGCCGCTCTTGGAGAAGCACTATAGCAAGTCCAGGCCACATCGTCAATTATTGTTCTGTTCACGCTGTTTCTGATTTCGATAGTAGCGTTTCCGGATACGTTTATAGCTTGAGAATAAACAGTAGTAGCAGTTGATGTAACAGCAATATCACCTCCGTATTGTACTCCGTTTACGAATACTTTCAAAACAGAATCACCTGTAAAAACTCTTTGGTAGTTAAAAGTCAAAGTGCCAATACCTGTAGTGATAGGAGCCGTGTTAGTCAAAGTACCTGTTCTTAGGGCTATAGCATCACCATTCAAATCCTGATCCGTTCTTGCGTCAGTAGCAGACCATGTAATGCTGTTGTTTCCTGTCCAGGTTCTGTTGGCATAAGTACTTGAGCTGCTTCCTAAGTTAGAGAAAGTTTCTGTACCTCCAACACATGGAGCACCAGTAGTTAGGATTTCATCATAAGCAGGAAGTGAAGCATAGAAAGGACTTCCAATACACTCGGCATTGTAAGGATAAATTACGATAGAATAGTTCGTGTTGGCAGTAAGACCTGTAACGTTAAAAGTTGTATTCGTACCGGCATAAACTACTTTACCATCGCCTAAAATATCATTTGCCTGATAAACAGTTCCGTTAACCGGAGCATTTACCACACCACTACCAGTGGTAATAACAGCAAGATATCCTGAAGCTGTAACGCCAGAAACAGCAACTGAAGCAGAAGTATCTGTTATATTAGAACTTGTAATTACCGCTGTTCCTGTAGGAGCAACACAGTTTTCCTGAACGCTGGCTTTAAGCTCAATCTGGCAAGAACCTTCATTGGCATCATTGTTTACCACAGTAAGCGTTGCAGGCTTGTTTCCAAGAGTTGCACCGTTGAATTGTACTTCAACTTCAATAGCACTTAAAGGAACTACTGTGAAAGGTGCTGCCGGTGAAACTATAGTATAATTAACAGCATCGCTTAATGTAAGAGCACTTACTTCTAAATCCTGATTACCTAAATTCTCAACAGTAAAAATGATGTTTTTGTTTGTATTTGGAAGCACAGCTCCAAAATCAATGGTGAAATTACCACACTCCTTTAAGATTAGGTCACTGTCAGAAAGTTGTAATTCAGGCCCGTTTGGTGCAGTATAGCAATTCCATGACAAATCATCGATAACAGTCCTGTTACCGCTGTTTCTGATTTCTATAGATACTGGTCCGGCAACATCAATAGCCTGAGAAAATGCAGCAGTAGTGTCTGATGAAACAGTAATATCGCCACCATATTGTACTCCGTTTACGAATACTTTTAGTGTTGAATCGCCGCTGAATACTTTTTTGTAATTGAAAGTCAATGTTCCGATACCTCCGGCAACCGGAGCCGTGTTTTTAAGGATTCCGGTTCTCAATGCGATAGCATCACCGGTCAAATCCTGGTCATTTCTTGAATCAGTAGCAGACCACGTTACACCGTTGTCACCTGTCCATGTTCTTGTTGTATACGTACTGGAAGCAGTACCTAAGTTAGAGAAAGTCTCATTTCCACCAATACATGGCGCAACCGGAGTTGTAAATGCTTCATCAATTGAAGTTTCTGTGTAGTATAATGGGCCGCCAGTACAGTTAGCATTATTATAAGGGAATACAAAAATATGGTATGGCGTATTTTCTGTAAGTCCGGAAACAGTGAAACTTGTATTAGTTCCTTTGTAAGCCACTGTTCCGCCACCTAAACTGTCTCCAACATTGTAGTTTGTTGTGTTTACAGGAGCAGCAGACAAAGTACCTGATGTTGAGATAACAGCAAGATAAGCATCGGCAGCAGCGCTTGTTACAACAACATCGGCAGAAGAATGAGCAATGTTTGACACAGCAACGTCAGCACCGGCAATAACCGGAGCAGCACATTCCTGAAGAGCAGTTCCCGTTAAGTTAACAATACAAGAAGCCTCGTCAGCATCATCACTCGCAATAGTCAATGTAGAATTTTTGATTCCGGCTGTTGTGCCCTGGAAACGAACCAAAACCAATCCTGAACCTGACGGAGCAACCGTAAAAGGAATAGAAGGAGAAATGATTGTGAAATCTGTTGTATTGCTCAATGTCAAAGCAGAAACATTCAAAGCAGCAGTTCCCGGGTTCTTAACCGTAAAAACAGCATCATGATATTGGTTTACAGCACGCGAACCAAAATCAATTGAAAAATTACCACACTCGCGGTTTGCGCCAGAAGCATCAGCTAATTGGATTTCAGGAGCAGCAACGGCAGAATAGCAGTTCCATGTCAAATCATCAACAATGGTTCTGTTACCGCTGTTTCTGATTTCGATAACTGCATTTCCTGATACATTTACAGCATAAGAAAAAGTAGCAGCCGTTTCAGAAGTAACAGCAATGTCACCACCATACTGAACACCATTTACGAATAGTTTCAGAGTAGAATTTCCGGAGAATACTCTTTTATATTTAAAGCTAAGGGTTCCAACACCATTAGCAATAGTGCTGGTGTTTTTCAAGGTGCTCGTTCGTAAAGCAATAGCTTTTCCCGTAAGCTCCTGGTCAGTTCTCGCATCTGTTGCAGACCAGGCTACACCATTGTCACCAGTCCAGGTTCTTGTAGCATAAGCGCTGGCAGCAGTTCCAATGTTTGAGAATGTTTCCGAACCTCCGGCACAGTCGAAAAGGTTCAGCGCCAAAGTACGATAAGGGTTTTCAAAAAGGCCGGTTCCCTCAATAGGGTTGGCTAATAATGCAGCGTTAAAAGCTGTAGATACATTTGTTTTAGATGTGCTAACCGGGGAAGAAGATTTTCCAAAGGAAAGTCCCGATATACTTGCAAATACTAAAGCAGCAAAAAATCGTTTTTTAAACATAATTGTAAAATTTAAGATTGGAAGGAAATAGTGTTTTTAAAGGATAAAATATACCTGCAGGGTTTATCGCTTTATCAATCCAAATTTAATTTTAATAATTTTTTAAGAACGGATTTTTAAGATAAGGATTTATTAAAAAATGGTTATTAACTATTTGAAATGCAGTGTTTTATATTACAAAATAGTAACAAGGAAAAGTAAGATTTTAATTATTTTTTACTTACATTTACTAAGAGAAAATCAAACGATTCGAGGCGGGGACTGGCTTTGTGAACAAAATAAGAGCGATTAATCTCAATTTGTGAGTTTCGTTTTGGTTACCCTAAATTTTACAAATCGTAAATAGACAGAACATTATGAAAGTTACTATAAGAAATGACAAATACTAGCGGTTTTTAAAAAAGACATTCAGGAATATTATAACATAAAATGGTGTAATCTAACTTAAATTGTAAATTTGTTATTGAGATTTGTAATGTAAATAAATACTATGGACACACTTTTTATTAAAAATATGGTTTGCAACCGCTGTATTATGGTAGTGCAAAATGAATTGGATAAATTGGGCTTAGACGTAAAAAGTATTAAGCTGGGTGAAGTAGTATTGGGGAAGGAACTTTCGGCTGAACAAAGAATGAAACTGCAAGAGGCTTTTTCACCGTTGGGTTTTGAAGTGATTGACGATAAAAAGAGCAGAATTATTGAAAAAATTAAAAACACAATCATTGAACTTGTCCACCATCAGGAAAACGAGGCTAAAACAAACCTTTCCGATGTGCTAAGCAGTAAGCTGAACCACGATTACAATTACCTGTCCAATCTGTTTTCTGAAGTTGAAGGCACCACAATTGAAAAATATTTTATCGCCCAGAAGATAGAAAAAGTAAAAGAACTCTTGGTATATGATGAATTGTCTTTAAGCGAAATTGCGTTTCGGATGAATTATTCAAGTGTTGCCTATCTAAGCAACCAATTCAAAAAAGTAACCGGACTTACGCCAAGCCATTTCAAGCAAATCCGGGAAGAGAAAAGAAAACCTTTGGATAAAGTCTAAAAATATATGCTTTGCGACCCTGTGTCTTTGCAGGCAATATTTTCACGCAAAGGCGCAGAGCCTCAAAGATCTTAAAGAGAAAGCAAGAATAACTATAAAAAACTTCTTCCCTAAATCTTACAAATCAATTCCAAAATTCCACAATAACCCCCATTGAAATTATACCCAATTTTGTATGTAAATTAAAGCAAACGAAATATGGCAACAAATAGCAATAAAGAAATCATCTATCTTCCTTTAGAAGATGTTGAAAGCGAACATTGTGCATTAATAGTTGAAAAAGGATTAGCCCAGGTAAAAGGTATAGAAACCCATAAGGTAGAACTAAACAATCGCAGGGCGGCTATTACGGTTGGCAATAACCAGGTAGTCGGTGAGGCGGTAAAGGCAATCAAGGAATTGGGCTATGGCGTTACAACCGTAAAACATACATTTCCCGTATTGGGAATGACTTGTGCTTCCTGTGCCAGCAGCGCAGAAAGTATTGTAACATTTCAGGAAGGCGTAGTGAATGCTTCCGTAAACTTCGCAACAGGCAATCTAACGGTAGAATACCTGCCTAATATGACAGATGCGTCAAAATTGCAAAAAGCAGTACAATCAATTGGCTATGACCTGTTGATAGAAAACGAAACCAAACAGCAGGAAACTTTAGAAGCACTGCACGCCCAAAAATTCCAAAAGCTGAAAAATAAAACCACCTGGGCTATCATATTATCGCTTCCGGTAGTATTTATTGGAATGTTTTTTATGGACATTCCCTATGCCAACCAGATTATGTGGCTTTTCTCAACTCCGGTAGTACTATGGCTTGGTAAAGACTTTTTTATCAATGCGTGGAAACAGGCCAAACACCGTTCTGCCAATATGGACACATTGGTAGCATTAAGTACCGGTATCGCCTATCTTTTTAGTGTTTTCAATATGTTGTTTGAAGATTTCTGGCACCAGAGAGGATTGCATGCCCATGTCTATTTCGAGGCCGCAGCCGTTATTATTGCGTTTATCCTGTTGGGAAAACTCTTGGAAGAAAAAGCCAAAGGCAACACTTCCACAGCCATAAAAAAACTGATGGGATTGCAGCCAAAGACAGTAATCATTATACAGCCGGACGGAACTGAAAAACAAATTGCCATTGAAGAGGTAAATGCAGGAGATGTTATCCTCGTAAAACCGGGTGAAAAAATAGCCGTAGACGGTATGGTCGTTTCAGGCAGTTCCTATGTAGATGAAAGTATGTTGAGCGGCGAACCTGTTCCGGTACTGAAAAAAGAAAACGAAAAAGTATTTGCCGGTACTATCAATCAAAAAGGAAGTTTCCGCTTTGAAGCCGTAAAAGTTGGCAAAGAAACAATGCTTGCCCAAATCATCAAAATGGTACAGGATGCGCAAGGAAGTAAAGCTCCGGTACAGAAACTGGTAGACAAAATTGCCGGAATCTTTGTTCCTGTCGTTATTGGGATTGCCATACTAACTTTTGTCTTATGGCTGATTCTTGGCGGGGATAATGGCTGGGTTCAGGGATTATTGGCGGCAGTCACGGTTTTGGTTATTGCTTGTCCTTGTGCGCTCGGACTCGCCACTCCAACAGCAATTATGGTTGGAGTAGGCAAAGGAGCAGAAAATGGTATTCTGATTAAAGATGCCGAAAGTCTGGAATTGGCAAAAAAAGTGACTGCTATCGTATTGGATAAAACAGGAACTATTACCGAGGGCAGACCTCAGGTCACAGGAATCCAGTGGCTAAATAATGATGACACGGCCCAAACAATTTTACTAAGCATAGAAAAACAATCCGAACACCCGTTGGCGGAAGCAGTAGTAAAACATTTGGAAGACGTTTCAACAGTAGCCTTGTCTTTATTCGACAGTATTACAGGTAAAGGCGCAAAAGCCAATTATAATAATGAAACCTATTTTGTAGGCAATAAAAAACTTCTGGCAGAAAACAATATCGTTATTGCATCACCATTGCAAAAGCAGGCAGATGAATGGGGCAGCCAGTCTAAAACCGTTATCTGGTTCTCAGATAGCAAGCAAGCGCTGTCTGTTATCGCAATTTCAGATAAAATCAAAGAAACATCGGTAGAAGCCATAAAAGAAATACAGGAAATGGGAATCGAACTGTATATGCTTACGGGCGACAACGAAGCTACGGCAAAAGCCATTGCCGGGCAGACAGGAATTGGGCATTATAAAGCCGAAGTAATGCCGCAGCATAAGGCAGATTTCATAAAAGAGCTGCAACAGCAGGGTAAAGTTGTAGCAATGGTAGGCGATGGTATTAATGACAGTACGGCTCTTGCAACGGCAGATGTGAGTATAGCGATGGGCAAGGGAAGCGATATTGCCATGGATGTGGCCAAAATGACTATTATCTCATCAGACCTTACCAAAATACCACAGGCTATAAGACTTTCAAAACAGACAGTGGCTACTATCAAACAAAACCTGTTCTGGGCGTTTATCTACAACCTTATCGGAATCCCGATTGCGGCCGGAATACTTTATCCAATTAATGGCTTCTTGTTGAATCCGATGATTGCAGGTGCGGCCATGGCATTGAGTAGCGTGAGCGTGGTAACAAACAGTTTGCGATTGAAATGGAAAAAGTAAATCAGTAAATCTCACAAATCAAAAAGAAAATTACGCAATAGTTGCCTGTAAAAGAATAGCCAACTTTGTACTATAAAAATTAATTAAAATGAAACAGATGATAATTAATATACCCGATATGCAAAGCGCACACTGCCAGGCAAGGGTAAACAATGCGGTAAAAGAAATTGATGGCGTTCAGATTCAAAACGTGGAAGCAGGTAAAATAGCCGTTTCCATTGCATCTGATAACACAAAAAATGAAGTAGTAAAAGCTATTGAAAAAGCAGGTTACAGCGTTTCGTCAGAAAGTAGCAATAATGATTCTGATTGCGCTACAGGATGTTGCAATAATTAATTCTAATTAATAATAATCAAAAAAATGGAAAATAAAGAATTTCAATTCAAAACCAATATTAATTGCGGGGGCTGCGTTGCTTCTGTAAAACCTCACCTGGACAAAGCCGAAGGGGTTAACGAATGGAATGTCGACACTAACAATAAAGACAAAATCCTAACTGTAAAAACAGAAGGAATTACCAAAGAAGAGGTGCTTGACATTATCAAAAAAACAGGTTTCAAAGCAGAACCGGTATAAATTTAATTGTTAATGGTGATAAGGCCGTATTTTCTATTCATGAAAATACGGCCTTGTTTTTTTATAAATTTACAGATGAAATAGAATTACTATAAAAAACGATTATGAATTTATATTTGTCCTCATTTCAGTTTGGAAATGAATCGGATAAACTTTGTGAGTTATTGCCATTAGGAGCAAAAATAGGACATATTACCAATGCTACAGATTGGCATGGTGCCGATGAAGCAAGGAAAAAGGCAGATTTGGAAAATGATATGGCTTTCCTGCAAAGCTTAGGATTTAAAAGCGAACATTTAGATTTAAAAGACTATTTTAACAGGAAAGAGGCTTTAGATAAAAAGCTCGCCGGACTTGACGGAGTTTGGGTGTCAGGTGGCAATACTTTTATTTTGCGACAGGCCATGCGTTTAAGCGGATTTGACACGATTTTCGGTAAACTACGCCAGCGTACCGATTTTTTATATGGAGGTTACAGTGCAGGAATATGTGTCTTATGCGACTCATTGAAATATATTGAAGAAGTAGATGACCCGACCCAATTTCCTTATAAGCAAATTAAGGAACCTATTTACGAAGGCCTGGGTTATTTTAATTATGGTATTTTGCCACACTACAAATCGGACCATTTTGAATCAGCAGCCATTTCAAAGGAAGTTGAAAAATGTATCGAAAATAAATGGCTGTTCAAAGCTTTGAGAGATGGAGAAGTTATCATTATAAAAGAGTAATTGACTGTCTGAAACTTTATAGCAAAAACGAATTCCTTTTCTTGCTTTGCGGCTCTGCGCCTTCGTGAAATAATTGCTCGCAAAGGCGCAGAGCCGCAGGATTTATATATTAGAAATCATTGATAAACTTTTAAATCTGTGGCTGGAATAAAATAGGTTCCGAGACGCTAAGTTTAAATATTACTTTTTTAGTCTGGGTTTTGTTTTCATTATGGCGTAATACGAAGAAGTAAAAGCGGGTAAACTTTTATAACCCACCATAAGAGCAATCTGGCTTAACGTATATTGTTTGGTATCAATCAATTCTATGCTTTTCAAAATGCGGATTAACTGCATGTATTTTTGCATGGTGATGCCAGTTTCCTGCTTAAAGATACGTTGCAGGCTACGCACGGACATGTTCGCAATGGATGCTAATGTGTCAATGTCAAAATTATATTTAAAATGGGTATTGATATAATTGCAAACAGGCAACAAGCGGTTATCGGCAGGAACCGGAATCTGCAAAAACTCATTCTCATTACAAAAATGGGGCAGGCTGTTCAGCATCGCTTTCAGAAAAAGTGTTTGTTCCTCATCTTCATTCGGCAACTGATTCCATTTTTCGGCATACAAAAGCATTTCTTTTAAAATCGACGGTGCTGCAAAAACATGGACATTCTGGAAGAACTCATGCTCTGGCACTGATTTAAATAAGACAATCATCAAATTCACCGTTTTGGCATCGGAAGTAGTGCGATGTTCTTTAGCCGATGGAATCCAGATAACATGGTTTTGAGGAGCAAGATAGGTATTCTGTCCGATGTGAAAATACTGATAACCGTCTTCAACATACGTTAGCTGATAACGTTGATGGGCATGGTCATATTTATCGTGCCGCCAGTTTTTTTCATACCACACATAGGCATCGGTCAATATGTTATCTACATATTGGCCTCTGCTTTTTTCAATCTGCCCACATTTTATGTTGTCGTTTTGCATATACTTTATGGCAAATTTAATAAAAATGCCAATACTAATTTTGTTATCAAACTTAATAGACAAGAAAAATGAAAAAAACATATTCTTTCCTGATAGGGATTTTAGTACTATTTATAATAAATACAGCTATGGCACAAGAACAGAAAGCAAAGGTTTTGGTTCTCATTTATTCTGATAATGGCGGAACCTACGAACTGGCAAAAGAAATAGCCAAAGGAATTGAAAGCGGACAAAATGTTCAGGCAATTATCAAACAGGTAAAGGCGTCTGAAAATCCCAAACTAAAAAATATTCCCGTAGCTACGGTTGAAGAATTGGCGGACTATGATGGTATTGCTTTTGGCTCACCGGTTTATTTTGGTAATATAAGTACCGGAATGAGCGAGTTTTTGTCAAAAACAATCGGTTTATGGTCAAGTCATGCTTTAGAGGGCAAACCGGCTACGGTTTTTATGTCGGCAGGAAGCGGAGCAGGAAAGGAACTGGCTTTACAGTCTTTTTGGAATAGTCTGGCTGTTCATGGAATGGTTCTTTTGCCTAACGGCATTAGCGGTTATGAAAATATCGATAAAAACATTCCACAGGGAAACTCTGTTTTAGGAACCACAAGCCTGGCCTCATTAAACTCGGTTGAAAGACCATCCAAAAGCGAACGTTATCTGGCAGAAGTACAAGGGAAAAATTTTGCAAAAGTAGCCTATGCTCTTAGAGATAATGAAAAGACCTTAAACATAAACAAAGTTGAGGTTGCGGAAAATAAAACAGATATCAATCAGGTTTTAAAGGACAAAAATATCGTGTTGCCATCGTTACCCAAACCGGTAGGAAACTATGAGCTCTATGCACGTTCCGGAAATCTGATATTTATCAATCAGGTAGCCCTGAAAGATGGAAAAATTGTCAATCCCGGTAAAATAGGAGTAAATGTTACAGAAGAACAGGTAAAAGAAGCGACTACAGTAACCATGCTGAATGTTCTGGCCATACTGAAAGAGGCCGTTGACGGAGATTTAAACCGCGTAAAAAAATGCGTACAGCTCATAGGTACATTCAACACGCCAGACACCTACACCAAACATGCAGAACTTATGAACCCGGCTTCAAACCTAACGGTTGAAATATTTGGTGAAAAAGGCAAACATACGCGAAACACATCAGGAGCCAGTTCACTACCTGTAGGTTCTTCGGTTTCAATCCAGGCCATTTTTGAAGTTGAATAAATACAAGTTACGATTAAAATGAAAAATAAGATTAGTTTGTCACTGCTTAGCGTAATAGTAATTATACTGATTGGCGGCGGTCTGCGTTCACCTATTACTGCTGTCAGTCCGGTATTAAGTGAAATAATAGCCCTATTGCATCTGGACAATCTGCAGGGAAGTCTGCTAACATCCATACCATTGATTGTATTTGCCAGTTGTTCAGTTTTGGTAAGTAAAGTTGCGGTAAAAGCCAATATTCATTACAGCTTGATTTATTCGCTTATTTTCCTGATTATGGGATTGTATTTTCGGGTTTACGGAAACGTACCTATGTTATATATCGGTTCATTTCTCATTGGTTTGGGAATTTGTATTGGTAATGTCACAACACCGGCCTACATAAAAAATCGGTTTCCCGAAAAAATTGGTATTATGACAGGTGTGTTTTCGGCAGCAATGAATTTGATGGCGGCTTTTGCATCGGGTTTTAGTATTGCTATTGGAAAATGGACCAATTTAGGATGGAAGGGTTCTTTGGGTATTTGGATAATCTGGACGTTGCTGGCGCTTTTTGCTGTTGGAGCAGAAGCCTTTTCAGGTAAAAGAGCGTCTGTAAAGAAACCGGTAGCACAAACAACCAAAAGCGAATTCAATATATTCCGCTCCAAACAGGCCTGGAACATCAGTGTTTTTATGGGAATTCAGTCTTTAGTGTATTACTGTTTAGTGGCTCTGTTGCCAATTGTGCTGGTTGATTATGGAATGCAGAAAGAAGAAACAGGATTGGTGCTTTTGGTGGCTCAATTATCAATGCTGCCCGTCATGTTTCTCAGTCCTGTTATTGCGACTAAAATGAAAGACCAGAAATGGATGATTTTTGGTGTCGGAATTTTAATGTTTTCGGGAATAAGTCTATTGGCTTTATTCAAAACGCAATACGTTTATTTAGCGGCAGTCCTTATCGGAATAGCAAGCGGTTGGGCTTTCAGCCTATCCATTCTGTTTTTCTCGCTCAAAAGCAAAACGATGGCCGGTACTATTAAAGTTTCCGGAAAAGCACAATCGGTGGGTTATTTAATTGCAGCTTTCGGCCCGCCAGTTTTTGGAATGTTACACGATTGGGATACGTCTTGGAAAAGTTCGTTTTACTTCTTGATGCTGATGATTGTTATCATGGTCTTTTTTGGAAGAAACGCTGCAAAACCGAGATTTGTTGAGGAGCATTGATAGTGTGCGAAAAGATTTCTTTCAAAACTCTTTGCGCCTCTGCGTCTTTGCGAGCAATTATTTTCACGCAAAGACGCAAAATTGTAAAACGCAATATATTGAACTTGTTAAAAATAAAAACAGGCAAAATGATTAAATCACTTTGCCTGTCTTAGTAGCGGGAACTGGACTCGAACCAGTGACCTTCGGGTTATGAGCCCGACGAGCTACCTACTGCTCTATCCCGCGATGTGCGTTTGTATTCTCAGTATGTCTTTCTTATTGGAAGCCCAATAAATCTTAGTAGCGGGAACTGGACTCGAACCAGTGACCTTCGGGTTATGAGCCCGACGAGCTACCTACTGCTCTATCCCGCGATGTTTCGGGTGCAAATTTACAACGATTATCTTAAATAACAAGCTTTTTTCTGAAAAATGTTTTATTTCCTGTATTGGGGTGATATGACTACCTTTGCAGCATAAATTATTTTTGAGATGTCACATAAAGCAGGTTTTGTAAATATTATTGGAAATCCGAACGTAGGTAAATCTACATTGATGAATGCATTTGTAGGCGAGCGCCTGTCAATCATTACATCAAAAGCGCAAACCACACGTCATAGGATTTTGGGAATTGTGAATGGGGAAGATTTTCAGGTTGTGCTTTCAGATACACCGGGAATCATCAAACCTGCCTATGAACTGCAATCGTCCATGATGGATTTCGTTAAATCGGCTTTTGAAGATGCTGATGTGTTAATCTATATGGTTGAGGTGGGAGAAAAAGAACTGAAAGATGAAGCCTTTTTCAATAAGATTATTCATGCCAAGATTCCCGTATTGCTGCTTTTAAACAAAATAGACAAATCAAACCAGGAACAATTGGAAGAGCAGATGGCACTTTGGAAAGAAAAAGTTCCGAATGCTGAGCTGTATCCGATTTCTGCCCTGGAAAATTTCAACGTAAAAGAAGTATTTGCCAGAATCATAGAACTTTTACCGGAATCACCGCCATTTTATCCTAAAGATGCCTTGACAGACAAACCGGAACGTTTTTTTGTCAATGAGATTATCCGTGAAAAAATTCTGATGAACTACGAAAAAGAAATTCCTTATTCTGTAGAAATCGAAACGGAAGAGTTTTTAGAAGATGAAGACATCATCCGTATCCGTTCTGTTATCATGGTAGAACGCGACACCCAAAAAGGAATCATCATCGGTCACAAAGGATTGGCACTAAAAAAAGTGGGCGTTCAGTCCCGTGAAGACCTGGAGAAATTCTTCGGAAAGCAAATTCATATCGAGCTTTTTGTAAAAGTAAACAAAGATTGGAGAAGCAATGCTTACCAATTAAGAAGATTCGGCTATAACAACAAATAATCAGGCAATAATCCTGTGGGCTAATGAAAAGAGTTCGCGCATTTGGGCGGCTCCTTTCTTTCTGTGGATCCGGGCTACAAAATACAATAGCAGCCAGATAATAGAAAGAACAGACATCATAAAGAGATCAAAACTGTTAGATTGCGAAAGCGTCCATTTGGAATAGGCAATTATTCCGAAAACGATAAACAGTCCGCCTACAATAAAATGCATTGCCAGAAAAATAAACCATAAGATTGGGTCAGGGCCAAAAATTCCTTTCACATAAGTTCTGCCGTCTTCATAAGAATCCAGTTCAATGTGTAGCGAAGGCGACCAGAACTCTCTTCGGAACATTCCAACCCCTAGCCAGATGTGGTTTCCGGCATTTCGAAACTTAAAATCTTCCGATGCAAAAGTTTTAATTTTTTCATACGTAGACTTTATCTCGCCAATTGTCTTAGGCGAAAACTGCTCGAATTTGGGACGAAGTTGTATGTTTTTATCAAGTTCCATAATAATTCCTATAACAGCAAAACGATTATTTTTATTTTGCTGAAAATGCTAAATTGTCGTTAAAGATTTAAGGTTAGAAATGGCACGAAACGATAAGGCCTGAACTTTCCGCTTTTTACTTGAAACAAAAACCGTACCTTTGCAAAATATTTTAAAAACAGTATGAACAATATCGTTGCCATTGTTGGAAGGCCAAATGTAGGAAAGTCAACACTTTTTAATAGGTTGATTCAAAGAAGAGAAGCTATCGTAGATTCAGTTTCGGGTGTGACCCGTGACAGGAATTACGGCAAAAGTGAATGGAATGGAAAGGAATTTTCGGTAATTGATACCGGTGGTTACGTTCGTGGTTCAGATGACGTTTTTGAAGGCGAAATCAGAAAACAGGTAGAACTGGCTATTGATGAAGCTGATGTTATCATCTTTGTCGTTGACGTAGAAGAGGGCATCACGCCAATGGACGAAGCCGTTGCAAAATTATTGCGTAAAGTCACCAAACCGGTTTTATTGGCGGTGAATAAGGTTGACAATGCCATGCGTGAAAAAGACGCGGTCGAGTTCTATAACTTAGGTTTGGGAGATTACTACACATTTGCCAGTATTTCCGGAAGCGGAACAGGGGAGTTATTAGATGCCCTGATTGAAGCTTTCCCTGAAAAGCCGGAACCTACAAAAGAAGAATTGGAATTGCCTCGTTTTGCAGTGGTAGGACGTCCAAATGCGGGTAAATCCAGTTTTATCAATGCACTGATTGGAAAAGAAAGATATATTGTAACCGACATTGCGGGAACTACCCGTGATGCTATTGATACCAAATTCGACCGTTTCGGTTTTGAATTTAACCTTGTCGATACGGCTGGAATCCGTCGTAAGGCAAAAGTAAAAGAAGACCTTGAGTTTTATTCTGTCATGCGTTCGGTTCGTGCTATAGAGCATTCAGACGTATGTATTCTTATAATTGATGCAACCAGAGGCTTTGAAGGTCAGGACCAGAATATTTTCTGGCTGGCAGAAAAAAACAGAAAAGGAATCGTTATTCTGGTTAACAAATGGGATTTGGTTGAAAAAGATACCATGACAACCAAAGAATACGAAGCTAAAATCCGCAAGGAATTAATGCCTTTTACAGATGTGCCAATCATTTTTACTTCGGCCTTAACCAAACAGCGTTTGCTAAAGGCTTTGGAAGAAACGGTAAAAGTATTCGAAAGCAGAAAACAGCGAATTGCTACCTCGAAATTCAACGACCACATGCTCAAGATTATCGAAAACTATCCGCCACCGGCCTTAAAAGGGAAGTATGTAAAAATCAAATTCTGCATGCAGTTGCCAACTCCAACACCGCAGTTTGTGTTTTTTGCCAACCTGCCGCAATATGTAAAAGAACCCTATAAACGTTTTCTCGAAAACAAAATCCGTGAAAACTGGGACTTTTCAGGAGTGCCGATTGATATTTACATCAGAGAAAAATAATAGCAATGATTTAATGTTCACTATGTAGACATATTTGTGTTTGCTCTGACAATTATATTCAAAAGAAACAGGGTTATCCTTTATTTGGATAACCCTGTTTTGGTTATTTGCCTATTCTAACAATTTTTGACATTTGATAAAAACTTAAAAATATTGGAGGTATAATTAATAGCTTGTATTGTAAAAAATAGTTATTTCTTAATAATAAGATTAGCACTGCATAAATGATAAAAGGAAGTATTGAAAAAAATAAAAATACATTGAATTTGTTTTTTTGCTCATAGAATTCCATTGATTGCCTGTTAATGAATATAACTAACAAAAAGAAAACAGAATGAAAAATAATATTGTTTTCAACGTTAAAAATATAAATAAGGGCAATACCTATTGAGCCAGAAAAATATAAGGTAAATAAGATTGACAATTTAATGCTTATATTTTGTTTTTTTAAAAATGAAAACATAGTGCTTGATTTCAGATTAATTGAACCAATCACTCCAAGCATCATATATTGCAATAGCGGTAGCTGCCGCTGCTGATCCTGACCAAGCACCAAGTGCTTTGCCTCCAAGTACACCTGCAACCGTGCCAGCTCCAAGAGTTACTGGGCCAACTGCGACTCCAGCAACACCGCCAACTACTCCGCCAATAACATATCCTGCAATATCAGCACCAACAATTATAGAGCTTCTCGGGTTTTTCTTTCTGTTTGCATAACCAAAATTATTTCTGGAAAATTTTGAGAAATCATAATTCTTCCAAAACTCCGTAGAGTATTTAGCGACTGCCAATGTCCCAAGAGCATAATCTTCGTTAGACTCCCAATTTTCTGCCAAAATTAAATTTTCATGATAAACAATAACTTTTTCTAATTCTTTGTATGCGCTTTGGTCATCACTAGCTTTATTAATGGCGTTATAGACATCATGGAGCAGATTCATTGTATACTCCTTGTCTTTAGAAGTCGCTTTTTCGTTTAGTACTGCCTTAGCTAGCGATAACTCATCTGTCGAATCGTTATCAAACCATTCGTTAATTTTTAAATCGTTGTAGAAAATTTCTTGTTTCGCAGTAGTTGAATTAGACTTTGGAAAAAGTTTAAGAAATGCTTCATTTGATATTTTAGAAAATTGTGTTTTATATTCACTACTTAGAAATTCTATGTCTTTCCATTCGTTATTATTATGGCTTAACTCTAAATGGTTCATGAATTCCTTCATATAGGTATTGTGAGCTACCCCTATATATTCAAGCGGGTTATTCAATTGACTTCGTCGCAGAATAAAACTATCACTTGAGTTTTTTTTATTCGGATTAGTAATCTCAGAATCATTATTGCAGAATGAAAAAACTCCAAAAAATAAGAATAAAAGCGCTGATTTTAAAGCTAAATTTTTCATATAAATTACTTAATTTCCTTATTCTGTGGACAGACTAAACACATATCTCAGGAATGTTAAATAATAAACAATGGTCTGTCGTTGTTTAAAATATTTGCGCAAATTGTTACATTCGAATGAATTCGAAAATTAAGTATTAAAAATTTAATGTGAGCTACACAAAAAGGTAGAGTTTAAGTCTGAATATGAATTCTATCCTTTAGTGTAGTACAAATTTGCTTTTAAGATAAAGTCATATGGTGTCAAAGCAGTTCCCTTTTTTATTCAAAAGGGAGTTGAATAAGCAAATTTTTTGACATGCTGGTTAATTTGTTGTTTTTTGATGATTTGTTAAAAATTCTGTAAGAAATTATTTCTTTCCATAATAAAAGTTGTAATTCGCAGTTTTATTTTCTTACAAACTATAACAAAAAGTACATTTTAATGCTAAGAACCATCCTCCCAGTTCTCTTCGTCCTTTTATCGTGCGCAGCGTTTGGACAAAATTCATTTACCATTAAAGGGAAAGCAGTCAGTAAAGAGGTAAATCTGCCTCTGGAATCAGCTACCATCTACATTACAGCAGCAAAAGATTCAACTGTTATTGATTACACCATTTCGAATAAAAACGGAAACTTTTCCATTTCGGTTAAGAAATTAAACCAGCCATTCATTGTAAAAGTAGCGTCATTGGGGTATCAGACCTGGGAAAAAGAATTTCCTAAATTGACGTCAGATATAGATATGGGAGAAATTTTTATTTCGGATGCAGTTACAACTTTAGGAGAAGTAGAGATTGTAAGCGAAGCACCGCCTATCCGAATCAAGAATGATACGCTTGAATTCAATGCATCTTCTTTTAAAGTGCGTCCTGATTCTAACGTCGAAGCGTTACTTAAGAAATTGCCGGGTGTTGAAATAGACAAAGACGGTAAGATAAAAGTAAATGGAAAGGAAGTCAATGAGATTCTTGTCAATGGGAAATCATTTTTCGGGAAAGATGGGAAGGTAGCCATAAAGAACCTGCCTTCTGAAATCGTAGATAAGATTCAGGTTTCTGATACAAAAACAAAAGAAGAAAAACTCTCTGGCGATGCGGCAAGTTCCGATAATAAAAGTATTAATATCACCATACAGGAAGATAAGAATAAAGGATTGTTTGGGAAATTTACAGGAGGATACGGTACAGACAAGCGGTATGAATCTAGCGGTCTGGTAAATTATTTCAAGGACAAGCAAAAAATAAGTATTCTCGCCTCATCCAATAATATCAATTCCGTAGGGTTTTCTATGGACGAGATTTTTGATGCCATGGGTGGGGGACGGAATTTTTATAGCAACAGTAATGGTTCTTTTGGCATAGACGGCATGAACTTTGGCGGAAATGAAGGGATTACGCAGTCGAGTATGATTGGACTTAACTTTGCAGACGAATGGTTCAAAAAACTGGAGCCTAACGGAAGTTATTTTTATACCAATTCTAAAACAGATAACGATACGCGTAGCCGCACAGAAAACTTTCTGACATCTGAAAACGGTACCAACAGCTCTTTTATCACGGAATCGTCAGGTACGACAAGAAGAACAAGTGATGGGCATAATTTTAATCTGGAACTTGAATATAAGATTAATCCGTCGCTGACGTTATCGGTTCGTCCAACTTTGGTGAAAAACAACACGATTTCAAAAAACTTTTCAGAACAGTCTTCTACAAACGATTTAGGTCTGGTCAACGAAAGCACCAATTCATCAAAATCAAATAATGCGTCTTCTTCTTTTGGAAATGAACTATACCTTCATAAAAAATTCAAGAAAAAGGGAAGGAATTTTGGGGTCACTTTTAATAACTCAAATAAAAGTAATGATAGAGACAATATAACAAACTCTGAAACCTATTTCTTTCAGGACCCGGACAGGACAGAAGATATTCGCCGTCAGAGAGTATACGATGTCGAAAAAGACAATAGCTACTACACCCGAATTGGATATTCGGAACCTATAACCGATTCGTTAAGTATAATGGTTAGAGGTTCCTATGAATGGAAAGATTATGACAATACCAAATCTACATTCAATCGAAACGCACTCTCAGGACAGTATTCGGAGTTTAACAGCTTGTTGTCATATGGCCTGATGTCAAAAACAAGAACGTTTAACCCGAATGCTTCCATAAATCTGAGGAAGAAAAAATATTCAGGAGGAGTAACGTTGGGCACCAAAGTCATTCGCATGGAAAATACTTCCCAATACGACGGGACTACTGCACAGGTTGATAAAAATTATGTATATCCATCAGCAAATGCATGGCTGAATTTCAGGCTCTCGAAGTCGAAATCGCTTTACATGTATTATAATTTTGATGTGCAGTTGCCAACAGCAGAGCAGATACTTCCTGTGGTTGACCTGACCAATCCATTATTCCAGGTTTCGGGAAATCCTGACCTGAATCCGACAAAAAATCATAGCCTTCACCTAAACTATAATAATTATGATTATGCCTCTAAGTCCGGGTTTTACTTATATACAGGCTTTAATTATTTCGAACAGCAAATTGTTTTTTCAAGAGTTTTTAATCCTGTAGATTTGATTAACAGGGCGAATTATCAGAATATAAACGATACCTATAATAGCTATGGTGGGCTGAATTGGAGAAAAACAATAAAAAAAGAACAGCATACGTTCCGATTTAGTGCCGGAGGAAATGCAAATTATAACCTTAATAAAGGATTGACCAATAACGCTCTTTATGAAGCGAGAGGATTGACCCTGGAACCACAGGTGAGCATTGGCTGGGATTATGGAGAATTACTGACCATTGAGCCGTCATATTCCTACTCATGGAATACAACCAGCTATGAAAATTATTCGGTGAACAGTTCGTCTAATTTCACGCATAATTTTAAGATACAGACCACAAGCCACTGGCCTAAGCATTTTGTGTTCGGTAATGATTTTGGATATACTTACAATTCTAATATTTCTGACGGCTATAAAAAGGATTTCTATCTTTTGAATACAAGTTTGGGATATAGCTTTATGGAAGACAAACTTACACTTAAGGTTAAAGTTTATGACGTGCTGAACCAAAACCAGAGTGCCGTAAGATACATCAATCCGGAATCGATTCAGGATATCCAAAATACGGTATTGAAAAGATATGCTATGTTCTCACTCACGTATAAGATCGAAAAATTTGCGGGAAAGAAAAAAGAAGGGAATAGTTTTAGCTTTTAAGAACACTCATTTTAGAAGATTTAATATTCTATTTGGTAAATTAGCAGACCAAATTAAATATTCAATGAAAAAAAATGTAGTAAGCGCATTGTTAGTAATGGCTTGTTTTGCCGGATTCGCTCAGGATTCTAAAAACAAGCCATTTGTAGCAAGCGGAAAAAAAATCAAGGTATTCACCACGGCAGAGAATACCAGTTTAAGACTCAGCCCGACTTCGGGTTCTGAGTTCAGGCCGGCAAAACAACCTTTGGAAAACGAAGTTTCGGTTTTCGTAAACCCGGATAAGCAATTCCAAACCTTCATGGGAATAGGCGGAGCAATTACGGATGCAAGCGCCGAAGTTTTTGCCAAACTTTCAAAACAACAGCAAAAAGAATTTTTAGATGCTTATTACAGCAGGGAAAAAGGAATAGGCTATTCTTTAATTCGCACCACCATTCATAGCTCTGATTTTAGTAGTGAGAGTTATACTTATGTCAATGAAAATGATAAGGAACTAAAATCCTTTTCAATCGACCACGACAAAAAATACAAAATTCCACTTATTAAAGATGCGATGAAAACGGCTGGTAAAGAAATGACTTTGTATGCCAGCCCGTGGAGTCCTCCTGCGTTTATGAAGGACACTAAAAGCATGCTGAAAGGTGGAAAATTAGCTCCTGAATTTTACCAGCCTTGGGCCAATTATTATGTGAAATTCATCCAGGCCTATGAAAAAGAAGGTATTCCGATTTGGGGAATCACGGTACAAAACGAACCGATGGCAACCCAAACGTGGGAGTCCTGTATTTTTACGGCCGAAGAAGAAAGAGATTTCCTGAAAAAATACTTAGGTCCTACTATGCAAAAGAACGGGCTGGAAAACAAAAAAATAGTAGTATGGGATCATAACAGAGACCTGATGGTGCAACGTGCCAATACAATCTATTCTGACCCTGAAGCTTCAAAATATGCCTGGGGAATGGGTTTCCATTGGTATGAAACCTGGAATGGCGGAAAACCGATGTTTGATAATGTAAAATTAGTAGCCGATTCTTTTCCTGACAAGAAACTGATGTTTACGGAAGGCTGCATCGAGGCATTTAATCCGGCACGTTATCAGTTTTGGGCTAATGCGGAACGTTATGGAATCAACATGATTAACGATTTCAATAACGGAACGGTTGCCTGGACAGACTGGAACATTCTTCTCGATGAAAAAGGCGGGCCAAACCACGTGTCTAACTTCTGTTTTGCACCAATTCACGGAGATTTAACGGCAGGTAAGTTAATTTACACGCCATCGTATTATTACATAGGGCATTTTTCAAAGTTTATCCGTCCGGAAGCTAAAAGAGTGAGCACGGCAGCCAGCAGAAGCCAATTGCTAAGCACAACATTCCTGAATACAAACGGAGAAATGGTAACTGTAGTGATGAACCAATCAGACAATGAAATCAAATACAAATTGTTTGTAGGTAATTCAGAGTCAGAACTCACGATTCCTGCGCATGCGATTCAGACTTTAGTGTACTAAAATCGTTTGTGCTTAGCGCCTTAGCGCCTTTGCGAGAAATAATTGCACGCAAAGACGCAAAGGCGCTAAGTTTGGCTAACAATTACTTAAAAAAAAGACTGCTAAACAGCAGTCTTTTTTTATTGTGATATTTTTACCAGCTTCCTCCGGCACCGCCGCCACTAAAGCCGCCGCCACCAAAACCTCCGCCGAAGCCACCGCCTCCGCCACCAAATCCGCCTCCGGAAGAACCGCCAAAGCCTCCGCCTCCGCGCCCAAGACTACTTAGGATAATGATGTCAGAAAGGTCTAAACCGCCACCACGATTCCCGCCATTTCTGTTGTTCTTGTTTTTGGAAAGAATAAAAAGAATAACGATAAAAATAATGATGAAAACGACCAGGCCGCCAGAGTTTGATTCTCCTCCGTTAGAGCCTTTTCGGGTCCCTTTGTATTTTCCTTTCAATACATCAAAAATGGCATCAGCACCTTTATCCAGGCCCTGGTAATAATTGCCTGCTTTAAATTCAGGTATTATTATGTTCCGTATAAGTTCTCCGTTGATTCCTGCCGTTAGTCTGTCTTCAACGCCATAACCGGGAGCTATCCATATTTTTCTTTCTTTTACAGCCAATAAGATAAAAACACCGTTGTCTTCTTTTTCCTGACCTATGCCCCAGGCATGGCCCCATTTTGGCGCTAAAAGCCCAATGTCTTCGCCATTTATGGTAGGAACAGTAACCACTACAATTTGCGTAGAGGTAGAATCAGAATAACGGATCAGTTTTTCTTCCAGTTTTGCCTTGTCAGCCCCAAGTATGTTGGCATAATCATAAACGCTGGTCTGAAAACTGGGTTTTTTCGGAATATCAAATTGAGCATATCCGGTTTGTACCAGCAACAGTAAAAAAAAGGATAACAGGAACGTATTTTTTATAGGGGAAAATTTCATTTATCCTTTAGATATTTCGTTAGATAATTCGTTCGTATCGTCATTCTCAAAAGGGAAATATTGTTTCAGCCGTTCGCCGGCTCTTAAAATTCCGGAAACAAGCCCGTCTTTATATTTCTTTTCCTTAAAGTGCGAAATGACGGTATCTTTCGTGCAATCCCAGAAATCCTCCTCAACCATTTTATGGATGCCTTCATCTCCAATAATTGCAAAAGTATGGTCTGAAACACCTACATAAAACAGTACGCCGTTGCGCATACTGGTGTTTTGCATACCCAAAAAATTAAAAACCTCCTGGGCTCTTTCGAGCGGAGGTTTTTCAGTATGGTCTTCAATGTGCACCCTTATCTCTCCAGAAGTGTTTCTTTCTGCCTGCGAAATAGCCTGCACGATTTCGTTTTCTTCTTCCCGAGTAAGGAAATCTTCAACTTTTGACATTGATTTGTGTTTTTAGAATTTTACTTCTACAGGTTTTTCAGCGCCTTCAACCGATTTAAAGTATGGTTTTTCAGGATAGGAACCTCCCAGGAATAAACTGTTCGGGAAGCTAAGCACATAACCGTTGTAAATCTGAACCTGCTCGTTGAAACGCGTTCTCGCTGTAAGGATTTGGTTTTCTGTACTGGCCAGTTCATCTTGCAGTTTCAGGAAGTTTTCATTTGCTTTCAATTGCGGATAAGCTTCAACAGAGACCAATAATCTGGAAAGGCTGGAAGATACATTCGATTGTGCCTGTTGGAATTGTGCCATTTGTTCCGGAGTAACATTACTTGGGTCAATTGTCATAGAAGTTGCTTTTGCACGGGCTTCCACAACTGCAGTCAGGGTTCCTTTTTCGAAATCGGCAGCTCCTTTTACGGTATTGACTAAATTGCCTATAAGATCATTTCTTCTTTGGTAAGTAGTCTCAACATTTCCCCATTCTTTTGAAACAGCCTGATTGTGTTTCAATGCCGTATTTTTAATTCCGACAACCCAGAATCCGATAATTACTACCAATACAACAATAATTCCCAGAGGTATTAACCATTTTCTCATTTTGCTTTTGTTTTTAGGTTTATTATTTATTTGTTTTCTATTTTAATTATAACGCTATAATTCATTTTTAATATTAGTCAGTTGGGCTTTTATGGCTTCCAGCTTGCTGATGATTTCAAATTTATCCAAAGTCTTTTTCTGGCCTTCCTTTAAATGCGTTTTGGCACCTTCAAGGGTAAAGCCTCGTTCTTTGACCAGATGATAAATTAACTGGAGATTTTTTACGTCTTCGGGCGTAAACATACGGTTGCCTTTCGCATTCTTTTTAGGTTTCAGGATATCGAATTCCTTGTCCCAAAATCGGATGAGCGAAGCATTCACGTCAAAAGCTTTGGCTAGTTCGCCAATGCTGTAATATCTTTTATCCGGCGATAAGTCTAAATGCATTAATCTAAAGATTGGTTTTCCTGGTTAGCTAATTTTGATATGGCCGCAAACTCTGCTGCCGAAATATTTCCGTAATAATAATTCAATGGGTTTACGACTTCTCCGTTTTTATGGACTTCATAATGCAGGTGTGGTGCCTCGGAACGCCCTGTACTTCCTACATAGCCAATCACATCACCCCGTTTTACTCTTTGCCCGGCTCTTACTTTATATTTGCTTAAATGCCCATACAATGTTTCATATCCAAATCCGTGCCGAATTACGATATGGTTTCCATAACCGGATGCCGTATTGTCTGCCCGTTCTACTACACCGTCACCGGTTGCATAAACCGGAGTTCCTGTTTTGGCAGAAAAGTCCATTCCTGCGTGGAATTTCCTGATTTTGGTAAACGGGTCGCTACGGTAACCGAATCCGGATGCCATCTGCTTCAATTGCTCATTTTTGACTGGCTGAATGGCAGGAATTGCTGTCAGTAGTTTTTCTTTTTCTTTTGCCAGCTTTAGGATTTCGTCTAAAGATTTGGATTGGATAACCAATTCTTTGGATATAATATCCACGCGTTTTGTCGTACTGACAACCAGTTCGGAATTGTTATAGCCTTCCAGTGCCTTATATCGGTTCACACCGCCAAAACCCGCCTTTCGCTGTTCTTCAGGAATAGGTGAGGAGTTGAAGTAAACACGATACAAATTATTGTCACGTTCCGCAACGTTTTCCAGAACTTCATCAATCTGGTCCATTTTTTTGTTCAGGATAGCATAATTGATTTTCATGTTTTCAATCTCACGGGCCTGAAGTCTGTCCTTTGGAGTTTCAAAGAACGGTGTATTGATTAATATCACGAAGCATAAAAATCCGAACAATGCCGAAGCCAATAAAAATAAGGCGATTACGCCTAGTTTTTGTCCTTTTTTGGGTTTGATTTTCCGGTAAGCTAAATTTTCGGTATCGTAATAATATTTTACCTTCTTCATATTTTAAAATATGCTATTTTTGCAGCTTTATTAGCGGTAAACTAATTAGTTTTAAAAGTTTACTGATAACAACAATTGATTATTATTTTCAATTGTATAAATGTTATACGAACAAATTTAAAAAATGTTTCATAGGTTCGTCTTATTATTTTTAGAATAAAGAAATTTACTCCAAGACCATAAACTAATATTTCAGATGAAATCACAGGATATCAGAAAGCAATTTTTACAATTTTTTGAGGAGCGCGGGCATTTAATTGTGCCTTCAGCGCCTATCGTTTTAAAAGACGACCCAACCTTGATGTTTAATAATTCTGGGATGGCCCAGTTCAAGGAATATTTTTTGGGTAACGCCACGCCAAAAAGTAAAAGAATTGCCGATACCCAAAAATGCCTTCGCGTTTCCGGTAAACATAACGATTTGGAAGATGTAGGTTTTGACACCTACCACCACACCATGTTTGAAATGTTGGGGAACTGGAGTTTTGGTGATTATTTCAAAAAAGAAGCGATTAATTGGGCCTGGCAACTGCTGACAGAAGTCTACAAAATTCCAAAAGAAAACCTGTACGTTTCTGTTTTTGAAGGTAATCCGGCTGAAAATGTACCGTTTGACCAGGAAGCCTGGGACATTTGGAAAACGTTGGTCGATGAAGACCGTATTATACTTGGAAATAAAAAAGACAATTTCTGGGAAATGGGAGAACAGGGACCATGCGGGCCGTGTTCAGAAATCCATGTCGATTTGCGTAGTGAAGAAGAAAAGGCAAAGGTTTCCGGAAAGAGCCTGGTCAATAACGACCATCCGCAGGTTGTAGAAATCTGGAATAACGTTTTTATGGAATTCAACCGTAAGGCTGATGGTTCTCTTGAAAAACTACCGGCTAAGCATGTGGATACCGGTATGGGATTTGAGCGCTTGTGCATGGCTTTGCAAGGTGTACAGTCCAATTATGACACAGATGTATTTACACCGCTCATTCGCGAAGTTGAATCCATCACCGGAAAAAAATATACTTCAAACGAGGTTAAAGATATAAGCGAAGAACAGAATAAAACCAATATTGCAATTCGCGTTGTTGTAGACCACGTTCGTGCCGTAGCTTTTGCTATCGCAGACGGTCAGTTGCCTTCCAACACAGGTGCGGGTTATGTTATCAGAAGGATTTTGCGTCGCGCTATCCGTTACGGATTTACTTTCCTGAATACGAAAGAACCGTTTATTTATAAATTGGTTGCTGTTTTGGCAAACCAGATGGGAGAGTTTTTTCCGGAAATCAAGACACAGCAGAATCTGGTTACCAATGTAATCAAGGAAGAAGAAGCTTCTTTCTTGCGAACACTGGACCAGGGGTTGCAGCTGCTTGAAAATGTTGTCAAAGAAACAAAAGGGAATGAGGTTTCGGGAGCAAAAGCTTTTGAACTGTATGACACTTTTGGTTTCCCAAAAGATTTGACTGCATTGATTCTGAAAGAAAAAGGAATGTCCTATAACGAAAAAGAATTTGATGCCGAATTGCAAAAGCAGAAAGACCGTTCCCGTGCCGCATCAGAAACTTCAACAGATGATTGGACTGTTTTGGTGGAAGGAAACATTGAAACTTTTGTAGGATATGATGAGGTAGAAAAAGAAGTAAGAATAACACGATATAGAAAAGTAGATTCTAAAAAAGACGGTAAGCTGTACCAGATTGTTTTAGATGCTACACCATTTTATCCGGAAGGCGGAGGTCAGGTAGGTGACAAAGGAACATTGTTCACGCCAAACCAGGCCATCGAGATTATAGATACCAAAAAGGAAAACAACCTGATATTGCATTTTGCAAAAGAATTGCCTGAAAATCCGCAAGGAAAATTCATGGCATTGGTCAATACCAAACTGCGAAGCGAATCGGCAAGCAATCACTCGGCTACGCACTTGTTGCACCAGGCCCTGAGACATGTTTTAGGAACACACGTAGAGCAAAAAGGTTCGTTGGTAGCGCCTAACCATCTTCGTTTTGACTTTTCTCATTTTGCAAAAGTAACCGACGATGAATTGAAGGAAGTAGAAACTTTTGTAAATGCAAAAATCCAGGAACAGCTTCCGTTGATTGAAAGAAGAAATATTCCGTTCAAACAGGCAATCGAAGAAGGTGCTATGGCATTATTTGGAGAAAAATACGGCGATACGGTACGTGCCATAAAATTTGGCGACAGCATGGAACTTTGCGGAGGAATCCACGTTGGCAATACCGCAGACATCTGGTATTTTAAAATTGTAAGTGAAGGAGCGGTGGCTGCCGGAATACGACGTATTGAAGCCATCACAAATGAAGGTGCAAAAGAGTTTTTTGCTTCTCAGGAAAATGCTTTGAAAGAAATAAAAGAAGCTTTGAAAAATCCACAGGATTCATTAAAAGCGGTTGTTTCTTTACAGGAGGAAAATGCCAAATTGAAAAAACAGGTGGAGGCTTTGCTGAAAGAAAAAGCAAAAAATCTAAAAGGCGAATTGGTTTCAGAAATCGAGGAAATAAATGGCTTGAAATTTTTAGCTAAACAAGTTGACCTGAATCCGGAAGGGGCGAAAGATCTGGCTTATGAATTGGGTAGTCTTGGTACTAATCTTTTCCTGGTTTTGGCTACAGCCGAAGAAGGAAAGCCAATGCTGACATGTTATATTTCTAAAGAATTGGTAGCAGAAAGAAACCTGAATGCCGGACAAGTTGTTCGTGAACTTGGAAAATATATCCAAGGTGGCGGTGGGGGTCAGCCTTTCTTTGCAACAGCAGGAGGAAAAAATGCAGACGGAATCAGAGAAGCGCTTGAAAAAGCAAAAGATTTTATAAAGTAACAGATTTTAAAAATTCATAAAAAAACCACAACAGTACTGTTGTGGTTTTTTGTTTTTAAGAGGAATTATTATTGTTGTGGCATTTTGCTGAAATCCATAAAAAGAACGTTCCAGCGGTGGCCATCCGGGTCACTGAATCCGCAACCATACATCCAGCCGTCTTTTTCACCCGGTTGGGCATAAAGTACTGCTCCGGCAGCCACGGCTTTATTAGCCAGTTCGTCAACCTCATTAGGGGATTGTGCATCTATTGAAAACAGGGTTTCGGTACCTTTTGCCGTATCTGCAATTTCGTTGCCGCTAAAGCTCTTAAAAAGCGCCTCAGGAAAGAAATTAACCACTACATTCTTGTCTCCTACAAAAAACGAAGCCATTGTAGGGTTTTCGCTAAATTGTGAATTTTCCCTAAAGTCAATTGCTTTAAAGAAAGCCCTGGTTTTGCCAAGGTCTTTTGCCGGAAGATTTATCCAGAATTCTTTTGCCATAACTGTTGTTTTTTAGTTGTGTAATGATTTACAGTGTCTCTGTATATTTTTTGAAATTATCCATGATGGCTTGCCATCCTGCTTTTTGGAATTCGATAGGGTGCGTATTTTCTGGGTCGAAAGTTTCCGTTACTTTTACGGTATCACCGGAATCTTCGAAACTAACACTTACGCGACGGCCATCACCCATTACATATTCTATTTTTTTATGATTCTCGACCTGGGTGTATTCGCCTTCGAAATCAAATGCCATACTGCCGTCTTTAGCCGCCATCTTTGTTCTGAATTTTCCTCCGATTCTCAAATCGTTTTCTGCTTCAGGAGCGTGCCAATCTTCAGATGCAAAACTCCAGTTCATGGTGTGTTGTGGTTCTGTAAAGCTTTGCCATACTTTGGAAATAGGTGCTTTTACAGTAGTTTCTACGGTAATTGTTTGATTTGAATTGTTCATTGTTTGTTTTTTTAAATGATTGATTTTGTTTTTGCCTTTTACAAAGGTAGATTGAAGCTATGGAAGTGAGAGGTTGTAAATTAGACAATGTTGAGGGCGAAACAGGACAGTTATCATATCGGTTTCAATAAAGAAAATAATTTCAGGAAAAATATTGCAGACACAGATCTGATTCCTCAAAAGATTTTTCTGCCAAAGCCAGTCAAATAAGGACATGTGAGCGATTTCTTACCTGTTTTTTGTTCGCTAAATGCGAACTAACGATGTTAAAATTTTGATTTTCAATGCTATAAATTAAGATTGTTTGGGTTATTTTCCTATCTTAGGACTGAAAAAGAAAAACATAGTATTAATCCCAAATTTATTATCATGGAAAATGACAAAAAATTGAAAAAACCTTTCTTTGCCAACTTTTTGGAAAGCCAGGTTCCTGAAAAGGAAATGGAACAAATTAATGGTGGAACTGATGCAGTAACTATGAAATTCCCATCAGATGGTGAAGATGGCCCGGGCCAGGTAATCACAAGCAGAGTCAAAGATCTTTATCAGACGATGAAATATCCGTCTGATAGTGATGAAGAAGGAGTCGAGCTTTAAGATTTGATGAAAGCAACAGTGTTTCTGTATGGAAATACTGTTGCTTTTTTTTTGCTCAAGAGGGATATGCTTGGGCTTTTTTTATTTAAATAATTCCTATTAATGATACTTTGTCTGACACACAGCAATGATCTCTATACTATAGATATAGTGATGAAAAGGCTGAAAGAACTGGGGAAGGAGGCCTATAGAATGAATAGTGACCTTTTTTCGTCCAAACTATCTTTTGATTATTCGCTTTCCGATAATAAGAATACTGTCCAAATCCAAATTGATGACCGTGTCATTGATGCCAATGCAGTGGAAGCTGTTTGGTACCGAAAACTTTGGCAGGCAGAAGCGCCTGACGAACTCGATGATGATTTTAAAGAAATCTATCTTCAGGAATATTACACCATGCAAAATATCTTTTTTGAATCGCTACGTGATATTCCCTGGTTTAATCCAATAGCAAAAGACCATGAAATAAGCAATAACAAGTTCGGACAATTATCTGTTGCCGCTCAAAATGGCATTGAGATACCCAAAAGTCTTTTTACAAACAATCAGGAACAGGTAAAAGCGTTTTTCTATGAGGAATGCAACAAACAGATGATAGCCAAGCTTCATGGTACACTTTCCCGAAGTATGTTGGGCAATACACCTTTTTTTCCTACTACACAGATAACAGAACCTAATCTGGCCGGCCTTGCTACCCTGATTTACTGTCCCATGATTTTTCAGGAAATGATTCCGAAAGCCTATGAGCTCCGCATAATTTATGTTGATGGCGAATTTTTTGCCGGAAAAATAAATGCGGGACAGTCAGAACGAGGCAAAACAGACTGGCGTATTGCAACTGATATTTATTTTAAATGGGAACCTTATAAACTTCCAGACCCGGTTGCAACTTCGCTTTCAAAAATGATGCAACAGATGGGACTCTTTTTTGGCGCTATTGACATGATTCGCCATCAGGACGGGCGCTATATTTTTCTGGAGGTAAATCCTCAGGGTGAATGGGGAATGCTGCAAAGAGATTTAAGCTATCCTATTGGGGAAACCATAGCCGAAAAATTAGTCGCGAGGTTAGAGTAGCGGTTCCTTTCCCTAATCAATTAAACTCCCAAAATTCTATGAAAAAAGTACTGATAATTACACATACCCACGATAACGAATCTATAGAAACTGTTACGCAACAGCTAAAAAAATATAATGCCCGGGCCATACGTTTTAATGTCGATTTATATCCGCTTCACTACGGATTGACAAGTTGTTTTGAAGACGGGCAATGGAAAATCTATCTTGACCACAACGGTGAAAGGGAGTCTCTACACGACATTGCAGCTTTGTGGTACAGGCGTAGCCATAATCTGGGAAGCGGTTTGAGCAGCGTGCTGGAAGGAGAGTATTTGTCTTCTGCGCACGGAGAAATAAGAACCACGCTTTTTGGAATGCTGGAAAGTATGAATTGCTTCCAGATAGGCAAATTCAGCCAATACAGGAGGTTGGACAGTAAAGAAGAACAGATGAAAATTGCTTCTTCACTCGGATTGAAAATTCCGGAAACCTGCATAACGAACAATCCGGACGAAGCTAAAAAATTTGTACTCTCACATCCCAAAGGAGCAATTACAAAAATGCAAAGCTCTTTTGCCATTGACAGAGGAGGCGTAGAGCATGTTGTGTTTACCAATGTCATAACCGAAGACAATCTGGATGCGATTGACAGCTTGCAATATTGCCCGATGCAGTTCCAGGAAAAACTGGAAAAACAGAAAGAGTTACGAATAACCATTGTGGGTGATGCTGTTTTTTCCTTTGCGGTTGATTCCCAAAAACTGGACAATGCTAAAATTGATTGGCGTCGTGAAGGTGTTGAACTGCTGGACCAGTGGGAGCCTTATGACTTGCCGGAAACCATAAAACAAAAATTATTGAAAATGATGGATATCTACCAGATTAACTATGGTGCGGTAGACATTATTGTTACTCCTGAAAACGAACATTATTTCCTTGAAATTAATTCGGCAGGAGAATTTTTCTGGCTCGACCGACTTATTGACGGTGCTATTTCAGACCAGATTGCCAAAGTTTTGTCTGACGAAGCACCCAGACGTTACATCCCGGTACTCTAAAAACTTAATCCCGGCCTTATCAAGGCCGGCTTTTTTAACTACCCACTACCCACTACCCACTATCCACTGTCCGCTTCCCACCAGTTTCCTATCTTTGCAACTAAAATTATAACAAATGCAATTCACTACGCCTGTACCAATACCCAAAAGCTCTCATTCAATCGATTATGCTTCGAAAGTTGTTTCATTGGGTTCCTGCTTTGCCGAAAACATGGGAAACAAGCTGGATTATTTTAAATTTCAGAATACAACCAATCCTTTCGGAATCTTATTTCATCCGTTGGCGTTACAGAAAATAATACACAAAGCGGTCCGACAGGAACTGTTCTCAGAAAAAGATGTTTTTTATCATAACGAAAGATGGCATTCATTTGACGTACATTCTGAGTTGAGCCTTGCAGACAAGACAACGTTTTTGGAGAACCTTAATTCTGGTATAGGGAATTTTCACAATGCTTTACTGGAAAGTTCGCATGTTATAATCACTTTAGGAACCTCCTGGGTTTATCGGAAAATTGAAACAGATGCCATCGTAGCAAATTGTCATAAAGTGCCTCAGGCGGCGTTTAAAAAAGAATTACTTTCTGTAGTACAGATTAAAGAAAGCCTTTTAGAAATTATCGGAACCATTTTGACTTTCAATCCGAAAACAAAATTGATTTTTACAGTTTCTCCTGTGCGTCACATCAAAGATGGTTTTGTGGAAAACCAATGGAGCAAAGCCAATCTAATTTCGAGCCTTCAAGAGGTAGTCCATGCTACAGAAAGCACCTATTTTCCAAGCTATGAAATTATGATGGATGAATTACGCGATTACCGCTTTTATGCAGAAGACATGATTCATCCCGGTTCATTGGCAATAGATTACATCTGGAAACGGTTTGCAGAAACCTGGATTTCGGAAGATGCTTCTTCAATAATGCAGGAAATAGACAGTATTCAGAAGGGACTGAGCCACAGGTCATTTAATCCGCAATCAGAACAGCACCAAAAGTTTTTAGAAAACCTTCAGAATAAGATATTGGTTTTGAAATCGGAGTACCCTTTTATGGAGTTTTGAGACTGTAATAGGTTCATTTTTATAAGAATACGGCAGATGCCGTATTTTTTTTTGCCCGGAATAAAGAGAATTTTGGAATGTTAAACCTAAAAAATAACTTTATTATGAAACCAACAACTTTACTTTCAAAAATGGCTATCGTTTTCTTTTTCTTTCTCGGAACGACAGCCTTCTCCCAAAATTTGGTTCCGGCAGAAAATCTGACTCCGGCACTTTTAAAACAAACATTTGAAAATGCCTATATCAAGGTTCTGGAAACTCAGGATGGCTTTATCAAGGTGCAGGATACGTATGATGTCTTTATTGATATCGACCCTTCAAAAAGATATGTTTGTTTTAGCAGTTCTTATTCTTTAGTGGCCGGAACTTCTTCAAAAGATGCCCTGGAATTGATGAATCTGCTAAATACAGACATCATTCTGGTAAAGAGCTATTATATCGAAAAAAACAATTCGATTAACTACATCGCCTATTTCTGGACAGAAAGAGGATTTAGTCCGCAGTCAATGGTTAGCGCTTTTAAGATGTATGTTTCGGCATTGACGCTTTCACTTCAAAAAGACACCAAGAAGATTATAAAATAAAAGCTATAGCATCCCTTTAAAATCAAACAAATTTTAATAACTAACTTAAAACTTTTAACTATGAAAACATTAAAAACATTAGGAGCAATGTGCCTTTTGGCCACAATCTTATTTTCATGCAGTAGCGATGATAGCGGAGGCGGCTCAAATTCAGGAGGATTTTCGCTAACAGCAAAAGTGAATGGGGCCAATTATTCCAATTCCAATTATTTTGACCCGATGGCGGTCATTACAAACAACATTCTGGTTATCCAAAGCAGCGATAATGGTGGAAACTCAATTCAGATTCAGGTTATGAATTATAACGGAGTTGGAAGCTATACTTCAGGGAACAATAACCTGATGGCGGGATATATTAATTATCTTAAAGCAGGAGCTACAGTAGGCCAGTTCAAGACTTTTACTTCGGTTCGAGGTGATGGTTTGGTGGAAATTACGGAAGTGACAGATACTTACGTAAAAGGAACATTTTCAGCGACTGCGCCAGAGAATGTCTCAAATTCTACAGAAAGTGTGGAGATTACAGAAGGTAGCTTTAAGGCCAAGATACAGGCTCAATAATAGATTATGAAATTTTCTGTAAAATTAATCTGCAGTGTTCTTGTGCTGCTGACTTCTATTGTGTCAGTTGCACAGGACACTCCGGATTACACCTATAATCTTGGCGGTAAAATTGACTTTATGAAACTGACAGAATCCGGTGTTTTGGTAGTGGCTAATGGCGATGGCCTTGCCGGAATCAAACCTGGTGAAAGTAAGTTACATTTTGATTTTAATGATTATGGTAAGGTAAAGCAAGAGGAACTGGAGTTCATTCCAATGACTCCTTATGTAGTAATTTCTCAGGGAGGAATGTTGAGTTCAAAGAAAAGCGTACTGGATTTTGTGTCTGGAAAGAAGCTTTTTGCGACCGAAGATAAAGGCTGGAAGATGATTTATACCTGTGACGTTATGATGCCTCAAAATAAATTGGTTGTCAGCGGACAGCGTACGGCAAAAGAAAAGTATGCAATGGCTGTAGGAATTTATGATTTGGTTAGTGGAAATCAGGACTATCTTTTTAATCTTCAGGACCCTAATAAAGTTTCGATGGGAATTACAACCGTTACCGGAAAACCTTTAATGGTTGGAAGCGGATTGATTGTTCCAACAAGTAAAGCCCTGCTTCATATTGATATGAATTCCGGAAATATTACATGGACAGCAAAGGTGGACGACATTACGTGGATGACAGCAGATACATCAGGAAAAGAAATTTACGCTTTTGAGCAAACTCCGGGTGGCGACACGAGAATTCATAAAGTCAGCAATACGGGCCAGGTTCTATGGGCAGATTCTCATAAGGTGAAAGGGAAAATAAGCAGGTTTGAGATTCTGCCTCAAGGACTGGCAATTGTAAGTGATGTGGACAATTCGGGGAAATCGGGTTTGGCAAAACTGGCTTCTGCAGCTTCTGAATCCAGAATAGCTTTCCTAAGTGCCTCTGACGGACAGGACCTTTGGGAGAAAGCTCCTAAAACCAAAGGCTATGTACAGCATTTTTATATTATGGATGATGGAATCTTATTCGGAATTCAGGAAGGCGGAATAAACAAGGTTTCTTTTGACGGCAAGACATTATTCAAGAAACCTTTAAAGACAGGAGAAAATATCCATACGATGGCTTTAACGCCAAAAGGAATGATATATATTACAGATCTGGATGCGGACATTATTAATCTCTCAACAGGCGAATCTATCTGGAACAAACCTATTAAGTATAAAAAGGCAAAAGCAGTAGCGAGTACCTATGATAAGGCAAACAAAAGATATTTGATTAGTACTGGAGAGGAAATGCTGGCAATACAGGAAGAATCGGGAGAAATTTCAACATTGGCCAATTATAAATTTCAGGAAAAGGAAGTCCCTTCAAAATTACAGGTCAGAAATGACGGATTGCTTCTTACTTCAGAACAAAATATGGTCATGCTGAATTTTGACGGAACCCCGAAATTTCACGAATACTATAAGTCGCCCGGAACAAGTACTTTCGGTAAAATCCTGACTGGTGTTATGGGAGCCGCTTCTATGGCGGTGGCAAGCTCGGCTGCATTTACTGCCGGAGCCAATAAAAATGCCATCGGACAGTATAACGATTATGGACAAAATGCAAAAAATGTTCAGGATGCTTTCTCCGGTATTGCCTCGGCTTCATTTTCTGAAATGAACAAACGTTTCAAGGCTACTGCTGCCACAGAAAATGCCCAATTTATACTTACTAAACTAGATGACGGAGTCGGATTGGTCAAAATCAGTAAGGATAGCGGGAAAAAAGAAAAAGAAATTGTCCTGAAAGATAAAAAGCCGGAGTACGAAGTTGATGAAATTGCAGGAATACTCTATCATAAGGCAGGAAGTAATAAGATTAATGCCTATAACCTAACACAACAATAAAAGTTGTTGACTTGTCCTTTTCAGGCCGCAGCGGGAAAATAGTTTTGTGCGCCTGGAAAGGACTTTTTTAATGAGGCAAGATTTTTTGTATTTTTAAAGAGCCCAAATCGTTTTTGTCTGTTATATCTTGAGACTATGCACTTAAAAACTAAATTTATTTTGGCAGTTTTCCTTCTGTTTGGAGCTATTTCCGGTTTCAGTCAAGCCAATAGGACAAAAATTGACAGTTTAAAAAAACAGATTTATTCTAAAAGCAGTGTTTCCAAAGCCAAATCGCTGATTCTGCTTTCGGATGAATTGTCAAGTTCCAATCCTGAAAATTCACTTTTGTATGCCCGGGAAGCGTTAAGAACTTCACAGGAAATTAAAAACGACAGTCTTATTTCAGTTAGCTATAACAGTATTGCCTTAAATTTTGAAGTTCGAAGCAAACTGGATTCGGCGCTTTTTTACCATAAAAAAGCCCTCGATATTCGTGTCAAATTGAAAGACCGGATTGGAATGGCAGACACTTTCAACAATATCGGGATTTGTTTGGACCAGCAGGGAAAATTTCAGGAAGCATTGGAAAACTATTTTAAAGCCCTGAAAATATATGAAAGGAAAAAAGACAGTGAGAAAATAGCGATGACCTATGTAAACATCGGAATCGTTTATAAAACCCAAAAAGAATACGAAAAATCGTTAGACTATTATAAAAAAGCTAACGCCATCTATGCCCGAAACAAATCAGAATTTGGTTTTGCGGCTACCTCAGGAAATATAGGTTCTGTTCTGATTGATTTCAAAAAGTTCAGAGAATCAATACGCTATTCGGAACTGGCAAAAGAAGGCTATCAAAAACTGGGTTATGATAGGTATGTGGCCTATCCGGTTTCTAATATTGCAATTGCTTACGATAGCCTGAAAGAATATGATAAGTCAGAAGTGTTTTATTTGCAGGCCATAAACCTGCATAAAAAATTTAAAAATGATTATGAAATAGGGAATATTTCGAATGCCTATTCCAGAAGTTTGAACAAGCAATCAAAATTTAAGGAAAGTATTCGCATTTCTGAAGAAGCTTTGGGCTATATAAAAAAGGCAAAATTATTTCCTCTGGAAGTCAATGCTTTAAAAAATCTCGCCAATGCTTATGCGGGTATTGGAAACTATCTAAAAGCTTACGAACTGTCAAGTGCCTATTCTAAAGGCAGGGACGCTCTTTTTGAAGAAGAAAAAACCAAAGCCGTTTTTGAGTTGGAAACTCAGTATGAAACGGAAAAAAAGGAAAGGGAAATCCTGATACAAAGAGCGAGAATTGCAGAGAATGAGTTAAAAATTGAACGTAAAAACCTCATGATTCTGGCGATTGTTTTTCTGTTGTTGCTTTCCGTTTTAATAGGTTGGCAGTTTTTCAACAGGCAGAAACTAAAAAACATACAGCTTCAAAAAGAAAATGAACTTAAAGACGCACTTTTAAAAATCGAAACCCAAAATAAATTACAGGAACAAAGGCTTCGGATTTCAAGAGACCTGCACGATACTATTGGGGCGCAGCTGACCTTTATTATTTCGTCAATAGACAATCTCAAATATGGCTTTCAGATTGACGATGAGAGGCTGCAAAACCGATTGGCGGGAATCAGCGAATTTACCAAAGAAACTATCTATGAACTTCGGGATACGATTTGGGCGATGAATATGAACCAGATAACCTTTGAGGATTTAAAATCAAGAATATCAAACTTTATTGATAATGCCAAAATCTCTTCTGTAGGAATTGATTTTCAATTTGTTTATTCTGATGCCGGTTTGTGTAAAAGGACATTTACATCTGTAGAAGGAATGAATATTTACAGGATTATTCAGGAAACAATAAACAATTCCATAAAACATTCCGGAGCCGGAAAAATAGCAGTAACCATTGATGGAGATGAAGATAATCTGGTCATAGAAGTAACAGACAACGGCAAAGGATTCAGTCCCGGGCTGAATAAGGAAGGAAACGGACTCAATAATATCCGAAAACGCGCCAAAGAAATCGGGGGTGAAATTGAACTTAATTCTAAACCGGGTGAGGGAACGGCCATGAAGCTGTTTCTACCCAATAACGACTAACCCGCAAAAACTATGTCCATCAAGATAGCTATAGCAGACGATAATTATTTTTTGCAGAAAACCATTCTGGAAAAATTGTCTTTTTTTACCGAATTGCAATGCAGGTTTACGGTACTCAATGGGAAAGAGTTGCTTGAAAAACTGGAAGTCAACCACAATATTGATTTGATATTGATGGATATAGAAATGCCCGAAATGGATGGTATAGAAGCAACAGAACGTGTAAAAAGCAAATATCCCCATATCAAAATTATCATGCTGACTGTTTTTGATAATGATGAAAACATTTTTAATGCCATTAAGGTTGGGGCAGACGGTTATTTGCTGAAAGAAGTAAATCCAAAAGATTTGTGTCAGGGCATTTTGGAAACCATGAATGGTGGTGCAGCAATGAATCCTTCAATTGCCCTTAAAACATTAAAACTGCTTCGGAATCCGATAGAATTTGAACGAAAATGCGTTGAAGAAGTCAAGCTCACATCCCGCGAAATAGAAGTTTTAGAACAGCTTAGCAAAGGTTTGAATTATAATGTAATAGCAGACAATCTTATTCTTTCACCAGGCACGGTGAGAAAACATATCGAAAATATTTATGGCAAGCTTCAGGTGCACAACAAGATTGAAGCCATTGAAAAAGCCAAAAACAACAAGTTGATATAAACAAAATCTTTGCAGGACATTATTAAAATTCTGTAACTTTATAGAAAAAAGAAATGCGAAGAATCCTCATCATAGCCGGAATAGTATTAGCCGTTATTTTAGCCTTTCGTTTTTGTGAATTCAAAAAAGATGACCGTTCCACAATAGAATATGACACCAATCTTATTCAGGAACGAATTGTGAATGTAGGCAAGTTGATTGTTACAGAAGGACATTTTGCCGAAGTGCTTACCTATAAAGACCAGGAAAAATATTTAATGGACCTGATTTCTTTTGAGAAGAAGGCATTGGTTATTGTAAATGCAGATGTGACTGTGTCTTATGACCTGAGACAGATGAAATATGATATTGACGAGAAAAACAAAACGATAACAATCAAATATATTCCCAAAGAAGAAATAAAAATAAATCCTGATATCAAGTTTTATGATATTAATCAGAGCCGTATGAATCCTTTTACAAGCGATGACTACAATAAAATCAATAAGTCTGTAAAGGCCAATCTGGCCAAAAAAATAGAAAAATCATCTTTGAAAACAAATGCCCAGAACAGGCTGATTAGCGAGCTTTCCAAAATATTGATTACGACCAATTCAATGGGATGGACCCTACGCTATGACGGGCAGACTGTAAATGAAGAATCGATTGACAAAGTGTTGCTTTAGCCAATCGATTCCCTGTTTTTTTATAGATTAAACGCTTTCGTTCTCAAAAATTAATTCCAAACCACCGGAAATTAAATGCGCTATTTCAGGACGGGTTTGTTTTAGTTTTTCGAGATAAATAAGCACTTCCTGTAAGAAATCGGTTTGATGGTTCTTGTCGAGTAATTCGGCAATTTCTACCGCCAAAAGCCAATCCTTAGGATGGTTTTCTTTTAGTATTTCAAAGGTTTTTTCAATAGTCATAAACGGTGTCTTTCCTTCACGCATATTTCTGACGTTCAGGTAAAGGCTTTCCAACTCTTCTCTTTCCGTACTTTTTTTGGCCTTTATAGTTTTGCTTGAAGGCACATGGTTAACGAGGTTAAAACTTCTGACATCGGCTGGTCCGGAAAAAGCGGAAATTACTTTTTTGCCTACAGCCATATCATATATTCCCCATTCCGGTTGGAAAAGAACGGTGTCGTTATGGGTTACTGTACAATCTTTAAAACTAATCAGGATAATTTTTCCCTGAATATTTCTTGTGCCGGTAATAATTTCTCCCGTAACGGTAATATCACCCTGGAATTCGAGCGTAACACGTTCTCCTTCATAAATACCGTATGCTTTTAAATCTCTCGGGCTCATGTCCTCAATAGCCAGATTGATTCCTTTGAGTTTGCCAATTGGGCTGCCAAAGCCTTCTGAATGATAGGATGTAGAATGTCCAACCAGTTCTTTTTCTCTGTAAGATAGGGCAGTTTCTCCCGTGGTTTGTACGTAAACAGGTTTTCCTTCACTTTCAATAACGTTGGTAAATACGCCTGAAATCTGTATTCCCGTGCTTAATTCAATCGTGCCTAAAGCTTTTGACTGTATTAATTTTTGAACACCTGAAAGTCCTCCGGTTCGTAGGGCCATAGTGTTGGCAAATTCTTCCAAAACCTGGCTTAAGTGTGCGAAATCCGGAGTAACAAAAAGTTGCGGCTGCGGTTTTGTAATATCAAAACTTTGGAAAGCCGCCGTAATATCATAAGGAATCTTTTTTACATTATCGGTCATACACCAGGTGCTCTCTCCAATTGAAGAAAGTAAACCGGCACCATAAATCTTCGGATTATTAATATCGCCAATCAATCCGTATTCTACTGTCCACCAGTGCAGGTTTCGGATAAGTGCCATTTCAGACAATTCACCCATATCGCTTTGAAGTTCGTCCACCTTTTTTTCAATAGCGTCGATTTCGTCCTGCGGTGTTCCTTCTGCCTCTTTTAGGATAGAAAGCAGTCGGATGGCTTCATACATTTCATAATCTCTGGAAGATGAGATAGCCTTGCAGCCAATTTCGCCAAACCTTCTCAGGTATTCGGCATATTCCGGATTGGCAATAATAGGAGCATGGCCGGCTCCTTCGTGGATAATATCCGGCGCAGGCGTATATTCAATGTGTTCTAATTGTCGGATGTCGGAAGCAATTACCAAAACATTGTAGGCCTGAAATTCCATAAAAGCATTTGGCGGGATAAATCCGTCAACAGCTACAGCCGCCCATCCTATTTCTTTAAGGATGCGGTTCATGCCATACATGTTTGGAATGTTTTCTATTTCCAAACCTGTTTTTTTCAATCCGTCCAAATATGAATTGTGTGCTACTTTTGAAAGATAATCCACATTTTTACGCATTACATAGCGCCATACAGCCTGATTGATAGGTGTATAGTCTTCATAATCCTGCGGTTTTATAAATTGCTTTAAATGTTCAGGAAGTCTGTCAATTAATGGGTTGCTTTCAAAAGGTGCATTCATGTTTTCAAACGTTGTAGTTTTTGTAAAATTACAAATCTTTAGCAGAAACATGTCTTAAAAAAATTTAAAAAATAGTCGAACACCTGTTGTTGCGAATAATCGAAAACCAGGCTATAAAAAAACCGCAAGAAATTGCGGTTTTTAAATCGTATTATTATTATTTCTTTCCGGGAGGATATTTCTCCAGGATTTTTTTGACAAATTCCTTGATGCGCTCATCTTTTTTGTTGATGTTCTGCGTCAGTACGCCTACGCCTTCACCTTGCCAAATCAGTTCTTTTTTTCGGGCATCAATCAGGTCTATATATAGGGTTCCTTCTGTTGTAGTAGAAACGGTAGTAGACCTGCCGCCCCACATCCATGGGTTCCAGCCCCATCCCCAACCATAGCCCCATCCGGCATTGAATTGGTTAACATCAACCTGCTGTCTTGACTTGGTAAAAATATTAACCAGAAGGTCCGGATTTTCGCTTTTTGTTATTCCTTTGGCAGTTAGTTCCGCATCAATTGCGTTCAGTATTCTTCTTTTGTCAAGGTCGGAAATTTCAACTTTATCAATGCCTGATTTGAAAAAGGCAAATGATTTGTAGTTGGCAAAATCAACATTTTTGTCATAATCTGTAGCAACCTGCACTGATGAGCAGGATACCAGCGCAAAAAGAAAGAGCAGGGGTAATAATTTAATTGTTTTCATAGCAATTTATTTAATATTTTATTGAGAATGAGTTATTTGTTCTTTTTCTTTTCTTGAAAACTTTTTATTGCAGCAGCAATGCTTACAATTGCAGCGGCTGTCAGGACAACGATTTTTAATCGTACATTTTCAAAAAGCATCCCGAGAATAAAGAACCCAAGGCTCATAAACATTAATGAAATGCTGTTTAGCGTTTTCATGATTGCTTAATGAAAATTTTAAAAATCCAAAAGGCTTTCGTCTACCTTATTTGGAAGCGTAACCTTTAATAACGGTTGTACTTCCATTGCCCTTTTTATAGCAAAAATGGCACCGTCATTTCTGGCCCAGCTTCTTCTGGAAATTCCATTGTTTACATCCCAGAAAAGCATGGATTCCAGGCGTCTGGAAGCTTCCTTTGAACCATCAAGAACCATACCAAAGCCGCCATTAATAACCTCGCCCCAGCCAACGCCACCGCCATTATGGATCGAGACCCAGGTTGCGCCTCTGAAACTATCGCCAATGACGTTATGGATAGCCATATCTGCCGTAAATCGGGAACCGTCATAAATGTTGGAAGTTTCTCTGTAAGGCGAATCTGTTCCGGAAACATCGTGGTGGTCGCGCCCTAATACCACATAGCCAATTTCTCCTTTGGCAATTGCCTGGTTAAAAGCTTCGGCAATCCTGATTCTTCCTTCGGCATCAGCATAAAGAATTCTGGCTTGTGAACCCACGACCAGTTTGTTTTCCTGAGCGCCTTTAATCCATTGGATATTATCCTGCATTTGCTGCTGGATTTCAACCGGAGCTGTTTTGGACATTTCTTCCAATATTTTTGAAGCTATTTCATCAGTTTTTTGCAAATCTTCAGGTTTTCCTGAGGTACAAACCCAACGGAAAGGTCCAAATCCGTAATCAAAGCACATTGGGCCCATAATATCCTGTACATAGCTTGGATATTTGAAATCAATACCGTTTTCGGCCATTACATCTGCACCTGCACGCGAAGCTTCCAAAAGGAAAGCATTTCCGTAGTCAAAGAAATAAGTTCCTTTAGCTGTATGTTTGTTGATGGCGGCTGCATGTCGGCGTAATGTTTTCTGTACTTCGGCTTTGAATTTTTCAGGGTCATTGGCCATCAGTTCATTCGATTCATCAAAAGTATATCCGGTAGGATAGTAGCCGCCAGCCCATGGATTGTGTAATGAAGTCTGGTCTGAACCCAAATCGATATGCAGGTTTTCCTGGTCAAATCGCTCCCATACATCCACAACATTTCCTAAATAGGCAATAGAAACTACTTCTTTATTTTCCAGGGCTTTTTTTACTCTCGGAACCAATTCGTCAATATTTTCTATGATTTCATTAATCCATCCCTGTGAATGGCGTATGTGGGTGATTTTTGGATTGACTTCTGCACAAACTGTAACACAACCCGCAATATTTCCAGCTTTTGGCTGTGCTCCGGACATTCCGCCTAATCCTGAAGTAACGAAAAGGTGTCCTGCCGGTGATTTTTTTATTTTTCGGAATCCGTTTAAAACGGTAATTGTTGTTCCGTGAACAATACCTTGCGGGCCAATATACATATAACTTCCTGCCGTCATTTGTCCGTATTGTGAAACTCCCAGAGCATTGAATTTTTCCCAATCATCCGGTTTGGAATAATTAGGAATAACCATTCCGTTAGTAACAACAACCCTTGGTGCTTCCTTATGAGATGGAAATAATCCCATCGGATGGCCGGAATACATAACCAAAGTCTGCTCGTCGGTCATCTCAGAAAGGTATTTCATAGTTAGCAGGTATTGTGCCCAGTTTTGAAAAACGGCACCATTACCGCCATACGTAATTAATTCATGAGGATGCTGCGCCACAGCATAATCCAGGTTGTTTTGAATCATCAACATAATCGCCTTTGCCTGTTCTGATTTTCCTGGATATTCTGAAATCGGACGGGCATACATTCTGTAATCCGGACGTAAACGATACATGTAAATTCTCCCGTAAGTTTCCAATTCATCTCTGAATTCTTTGGCCAAAACCTCATGATGTTTTGCGTCAAAATAACGTAATGCATTGCGTACAGCCAGTTTTTTTTCTTCGGCAGAAAGAATTTCTTTTCGTTTTGGCGCATGATTTATATTGGTTTCGTATGGCTTTGGTTGCGGCAAAACCGATGGAATGCCTTGTTGTATTTGTTCTTGGAAAGTCATTTTAGTTGTTAATTTCAGGGCTGTCTTTTGGCCCGTTAGTATATTTGATTCTAATTCGTTTTTTCGCAGGATAATAAGGTTGTCTATTTTTTATTCAGCCCTGTTTTTTTATCGAACCCGTAAGGACAGTGCCGGCATCCGCTCTTGCAACAGTAACCCCTTTTTAAATGGTGTTTTTCTGTAAAGCACTTGTAACCTTCGGGCGTATAATAAAAATCTTCGCCTTCTTTTAATTTATTTTCATTATTTTGCTCATTCATAAATACAAATTTATAAACTTTATAATGAATGTTTCTAATCGTTTCCAGATATTTAATTCCTAAAGGTTATCGTGGCATAACATTGTTCCCGTTTGTCATTCTTAAAAATCCTTTAGACAGGCAAAATAGGGTATTGGTCAATCATGAAAAGATTCACATCCGCCAACAGCTGGAATTTTTAATCATTCCTTTTTTTCTATGGTATTTCGTAGAATATATGATAAGGCTGATTCAGTATAAAAATAAAAACATAGCTTACAGAAATATCAGTTTTGAAAAGGAAGCCTATTCCCGGGAGTTTGATTTAAATTATCTAAAGAATAGGAAAGTATGGGATTTTAGAAAGTATTTATAAATCCCCTAAATCTAAATGTTGTATGGTCGAGATAAAAAATCAATTGATTCTTAAGACGAACAAGGTTGGTGTTTTCATAAAAAGGGAAGACCTTATTCATCCGTTTGTTTCCGGAAATAAATATAGAAAGCTCAAATATAACCTGCTAAAAGCTAAAGAAGATGGATATTCTGTGTTGTTGACTTTTGGTGGTGCTTTTTCGAACCATATCGCAGCTGTTGCCTTTGCAGGAAAAGAAAATAATTTTAAAACCATTGGGATAATCAGAGGTGATGAATTGAGAGAGAAAGTCGAAGACAACCCAACCCTGAAATTTGCTCAGGAAAACGGCATGCAATTTGATTTCATTTCAAGGGCGCAATATTCGGATAAGCAAAGTCCGGAATTTGAGGAGGAATTAAGACGCAGGTTTGGTAATTTTTATCTTATTCCGGAAGGCGGAACAAATGAGTTAGCGGTTAAAGGCTGTGAAGAAATACTGACCGCTGACGATGCGCAATTTGATTATATCTGTTGTGCAGTAGGAACGGGAGGTACGATTTCGGGAATCATTAATTCGGTATTGCCGCATCAGAAAGTTTTAGGATTTCCGGCGTTAAAAGGGGATTTCCTAAAAAAAGAAATTCGTAAATTTGCCTCAAATGAAAATTGGGAGCTGATTGCTGACTATCATTTCGGAGGTTATGGAAAAGTCAATTTAGAACTGATAGAATTTATAAATAATTTTTATCAGGATAATAATGTTCCGTTAGACCCCGTTTATACTGGAAAGCTTGTCTTTGGTGTTGCCGATTTGATTGAGAAAAATTATTTTCCCGACAAGTCGAAAATCTTGATAATCCACACAGGCGGATTGCAAGGTATCCAGGGGATGAACACAGTATTAGAGAATAAACAATTACCCAAAATAAATATCAATGTTTAAAAAAATCTTCTTTCTATTGACAATCGCAACGCTGGCTAGTTGCGGTTCTTCAAAGTCAAAGGTAGCTACGACAAAAAAAGCGGCTTATAAGCCGAAAAGAGAGGTAGCAACAAGAAAAACTCACACCGGAAGAACAGTATCAACTACCAAATCCGGTGCTGGCTCAGGTCGTACTACAGAAGTTATCGAATCAACTTCAAAGACAATCGTATACAGTGATGTGGTAAACAGTTATGTTTTGCAATACAAAGAAATTGCAAAAGGAAACATGAAACAATATGGAATACCTGCAAGTATTATTCTGGCGCAAGGAATTTTGGAATCGGGTGCTGGTTCAGGAACTTTGAGCAAAACAGCAAACAACCATTTCGGAATCAAATGCCATACAGGATGGACCGGAGAAAGTGTCCGTCATGATGATGATGCCGAACAGGAATGTTTTAGAAAATATAATGACCCGGCTGAATCGTATAGGGACCATGCAGAGTTTTTGACGGGAAGAAGCCGTTATGCCAGCCTTTTTAAGTTAGAAAAAGGTGATTATCAAGGCTGGGCAAAAGGGTTAAAAGCTGCGGGATATGCAACAGACCCAAAATATCCGGATAAGTTAATCAGCTATATTGAACGATACAATTTGCATCAATATGATGCTGAGGTTTTAGGTGTAGAGTTTACGCCTATCCAGAAAAGTCAACCGGTAGCCGTGAATACGAGGCCGGGCAATACGGAAGGTTTTTATGAAGTGACAAAAGGAGATACCTTATATTCGATTTCAAAAAAATTCAATACTACTGTTGACGATTTGAAAAGATTGAATAATCTTTCTGACAATGCCATTTCGATTGGACAATTTATAAAAGTAAAATAATTTAATCTTAACCCTGGCAGGATTCCAAACCCTGCCGGGGTTGTTAATTAAAAGTATGTTATATCAAAGAAGCAGCCAGCTTTTTGCTCAGGCTGAAAAAGTAATTCCCGGAGGAGTCAATTCTCCGGTTCGTGCGTTTAAAGCTGTTGGAGGCACACCAATTTTTGTAAAATCTGCTAAAGGAGCTTATCTGTATGATGAAGACGGAAACAGACTAGTGGATTATATTAATTCCTGGGGGCCAATGATTTTAGGACATGCCTATGATCCGGTTGTCAATGCTGTAATTGAAAGGGCAAAGTTGGGAACTTCTTTTGGTATGCCTACTGCTTTGGAAACAGAAATTGCGGACTTGGCAGTTTCTATGGTTCCGAATATTGATAAAATCCGGTTTGTAAATTCTGGAACAGAGGCCTGTATGAGTGCCATACGTTTGGCAAGAGGTTATACAAAGAGAGATAAGATTATCAAATTCTCTGGTTGTTATCACGGACATTCCGATTCGTTTTTAATCCAGGCCGGTAGCGGAGCCATTACTTTTGGAGCGCCAAACAGTCCCGGAGTAACACAGGGAACGGCAAAAGATACTTTGTTGGCCAGATACAACGATATTCAAAATGTGGCTGATTTGTTCAATGCTAATAAAAATGAAATTGCAGCTATAATTATTGAACCTGTAGCAGGAAATATGGGTTGTATTCCTCCAAATGAGGGCTTTTTAAAGGCTTTAAGAAGTCTTTGTAATGAAAATGGTGCGCTGTTGATTTTTGATGAAGTCATGACAGGGTTTCGCCTTGCAAAAGGAGGAGCGCAAGAGCTTTTTGACATCAAAGCAGACATTGTCACTTTTGGAAAGGTTATAGGCGGTGGACTTCCGGTTGGAGCGTTTGCTGCAAGAAATGAAATTATGAATTATCTGGCCCCTGTCGGGCCTGTATATCAGGCAGGAACGTTGTCTGGAAATCCTTTGGCAATGGCAGCAGGTCTTGAAATGCTGAAAGCTCTGAATGCCGATGCCGATGTTTTTAAAAGATTGGATGAAAAAACAGCTTATTTGGAAAAAGGAATAAGAGAAAAGCTAACTGCTAATGGCGTAGCCTTTACTATTAACCGGGTAGGTTCAATGATTTCGGTACATTTTGATGAAAGTCCGGTAACCGATTTGCAATCGGCTTCAAAAGGAGATAATGAAAATTTCAAGAAATTCTTTCATGGTTTGTTACAGGAAGGAGTTTATATAGCGCCATCGGCTTATGAAACCTGGTTCATTACAGATGCGCTGACTTATGAAGATTTAGATTTTACAATAAATGCTGTCGATAAAGTATCAAAACAATTCTAAATACAAAAGGCTTTCCAATTGGAAAGCCTTTTTTTATTGAATCTCAGAAGATTAATTCTGAGTCAGTTGTTTTAATAATTCAGGATTGCTGTCGATTTTTGCCATCTGTTCCGCACTTAAAGTACCTCTCAATTTAGCATCAATCGATTTGTAAATTACTTTTTTCTTGTCATCAGTAAGTCCTGGCTTCGATAGCGCTTCATGTTTCTTTTTGAAAAGTTCCAGAAAAGTGGCTTTATTCTGCTCGCTTAATGTTACTGCTTCGGATAAGGAAGCAACATCTTTTTTTGCAAGATCAGCAGGACTTGTCTGAGCAAATGAAGCAATCGTGAATGCAAAAAATACCGATAGAATAGCAATAAATTTTTTCATGATTAAAATGAATTTGTTTTGATAATAGTATATCAAATTTGAAGCCAAAATACGATAATTTCAAAAAACATTCAATATTTACTTACTTTTTTTCAGCTCTTTTTCTTCTTTCCTGAACTTTTTCTTTTACTTTTTCGCGTCTTTCAGCTTTCATTTCGTCCCATTTTTTAGATTGGTCCGGAGTTAAAATAGCTTTAACCTTAGTGTCGAAAGCTTTCATTTCTTCATTTCTTTCCGTACGTTTTGCCTGCATTAATTTTTCTCTTTCTGCTTTTTTAGCCTCTCTTTTTGCAGACTGTTCGGAAAGTAACGCAGCCATTTGTTTTTGTTGGGATTCGTTTAGACCGAGATCTGTAGTCAGTTTTTTCAAGTGCTGTTCATTACGCTGTTCCGGTGTTAACCTTTCCATTTTAGCTCTGTCCATTTTTTTGACAACTGGTTTTTCTTGTGCAAATGATGCCATTCCTATCATCAATACTGCAAATACAAACATTTTTTTCATAATCTTTTCTTTTTTAAATTTTTAGTTTAATAATAAGACCGAAGTAGGAAAGAAAGGTTTAATCTCCAGTTGTATTTTTTGTATTTATTTAGGATTTAAAATAAAAAAACCGCCATAGGGCGGTTTTTTTTGTATATAATTCTAAAAAATTATTGAGTTAATTTTTTAAAGAGTTGTTGGTTTGCTTTTAACTTTCTGAATTGTTCAGGAGATAATATCTCAGCTAATTTTGTCTCAATTTCTGTAGAAAGCTGAGCTTTTTGTTCTGCGGTCACATCAGTTCGTGAGATTAAAAATTTATGTTTATCATAAAGCGTTTCCTTGATGTCTTTTTCTATTTTCTTAGATATAGGTATTACTGCGTTTAGTGCAGCAAAATCCGCTTGGGCAGATGCATAAGCGTCTTTTTGAGATTCTTGTGCACTTGCTCCAATTGAGAATGCAAGGAAAAAGGCAAGAATAGCAAGTATTTTTTTCATAATAGCTGATTTGATTAGGTTTAAGAAACCAAATCTAAATCATTTAAAAATAAAATCAAAGAAATATAATTGTAAAATTGATGGTTATGTAATTTTTTAACAGGTTTTGCTGCTTTTCAAAGTTATTACGATTCTGGTAATAAAAAAAAGACTGTCCAAGGAACAGTCTTTTTGAATATTGTGTCAAGCCATATTATCCGATGTAGTGGACTATTTTGTCTTCACCCTCAATAGATACTTTTGTTAAAGCATGTTTTGCCAGCGATTTCATAGAAGCATCCCATTTTTTGCCACTCAAATCTGCTTTGACTTTTAACAGGTTTAAAGGCATGGCATTTTCATTAGTTTTCAGGATTTCGATAATCCCTTTTTCTTCTGCCGTAAGCTCGACTTCTACTGTTTTTTTCTCAGGACGCATCTGTGGGAAGAATAATACTTCCTGGATAGAAGCATTGTTGGTTAGGAACATTATCAATCTGTCCATTCCAATTCCCAATCCTGATGTAGGAGGCATTCCGTATTCTAAAGCTCTAAGGAAATCATAATCGATAAACTGTGTGGCTTCATCGTCACCTCTTTCAGACAATTTCAACTGTGCCTCAAAACGTTCTCTTTGGTCTATAGGGTCGTTCAATTCAGAATAAGCGTTGGCTACTTCTTTTCCGCAGACCATCAACTCAAAACGTTCTGTAAGTTCCGGATTGTTACGGTGTTCTTTGCAAAGCGGACTCATTTCCTTTGGATAATCGGTAATGAAAGTTGGCTGGATAAAGTTTCCTTCGCATTTTTCTCCAAAAATTTCATCAATTAACTTTCCTTTACCCATAGTTTCATCAACTGCAATTCCCATAGAACGCGCAGCTTCGAAAATTTCTTTTTCTGATTTTCCGGAAATATCAAAACCCGTATATTTTTTAATGGCATCTGTCATTGTCACACGGGTGTATGGGGCTTTGAAGCTTACTTTGTGTTCGCCAAATGTCGCTTCAGGAGTTCCGTTTACCGCTGTGGCACAATGCTCCAGAAGATTTTCTGTGAATTCCATCATCCAATTATAGTCTTTGTAAGCTACATAAATTTCCATGGCGGTAAACTCAGGATTGTGAGTTCTGTCCATTCCTTCATTCCTGAAGTTTTTAGAAAATTCATATACACCGTCAAAACCACCTACAATCAATCTTTTCAGATACAATTCATTGGCTATCCTCATGTATAAAGGAATATCTAAGGAATTGTGGTGCGTAATAAATGGTCTGGCTGCAGCCCCTCCCGGTATAGATTGTAAGATAGGAGTTTCTACTTCCATATATCCTGCCGCATTGAAAAAGTTACGCATGGCATTGAACAGTTTTGTTCTTTTTACGAAAACTTCTTTTACTTGCGGATTTACAACCAGGTCAACATAACGCTGGCGGTAGCGCAATTCCGGATCTGTAAAACCATCGTGAAGGTTACCTTCAGCGTCGATTTTTGGTAATGGCAATGGGCGGAGCGTTTTGCTTAACAGGGAAAAATTGGTCACAAGGATTGATTTTTCGCCTACCTGTGTGGTGAACAAGGTTCCTTCAACACCTATGAAATCACCTAAATCAACCAATTTTTTAAAAACCTCGTTATAAAGAGTTTTATCTTCGCCGGTACATAATTCGTCACGATTTACATAAATCTGAATACGTCCTTCGCTGTCCTGTAAGGATGCGAATGAAGCTTTTCCCTGAATTCGTGTACTCATCACACGACCTGCAACAATCACCTTCTTTCCTTCTTCAAAAGTGTCCTTGACCTGTTTCGAAGTGTGTGTCACTGGAAACAAATTAGCCGGATATGGGTTGATGCCGAGTTCTCTCAGTCTGCCCAACTTTTCTCTTCTGATGATTTCTTGTTCTGAAAGTTGCATATAGTGTTAATTTTAAGGGTGCAAAGATAATTAAAAGTTGGTATGTCAGAAAATCAAAAAAATGAAAAGATGAAAAAAAAGGCTACGCATTTAAATGGCAGCCTTTTTAAAGGTAGAATTTCAGTCTGTTAGTTGGCTATTTTTTTAATATGCACAACCTGGTCTGAAGTCAATATTTTTAGTACTAAAATTTGATTGCTAAAGAAGGAGTTGTCCAAACTGGAAGAGTTGTTTTAATATTGGCTTTATGGTAAATTAGTTTACCGGTAAGGTCATAAAGTTCAATGCTGTCTATTAAGCTATTGGAGCTGCTAATGTTTAAAAGGCTATTTGAGTTTGATACAACCAGTTTGTTTTGGTTTTTTATTTCATCAATTCCTAAGGCAGGCTGAATATTGACAGTATAATCTTCTGTTTCTCCATATTCGGAATCTTCATCACAAGCCTGATCATCTGTAGCTGCTGCTGCGCCAACTGCAGCCACACGAACTCTCATTCTTTTGTTTCCGACTGTAGTTGTTGTTGGAATCGTGATGTTTCCGGTTACAACACTGCCACTTCCAGTGCCGATGTATGTGAATTCAGAAGCTTCAAAAGAGTTGTTTCCGTTATAATCAATCCATACGCTTACGGATTCGTTTGACCATCCATCTCCTACAGTCACTGAAATAGGATAAGAGGATCCCATGTTAAGGTTAGGTGCTGCCAGTGCTGTAAAATTGCTGTATCCGTTACTGCCGCATGTGCTGGCATTGGTCAATGTTCCTATTGAAACATTTAGGATTAAATCGTCATCGGTGCAGTCCAATACTGGCTGGCAGTATTGAGAATGTGCCTGAAATCCTAACGAACAAAAAAGAATTCCGAAAATAAACTTCATATTGTGAAATCTAATACGGGTAAATTGTTTTTTTTGATTTTTAAAAGTAGTTTTCCAATTCATAATAATGTGGTTTTAGAGGTTGTTATTTAAGAATGTGTATATGTAAATTTAAATAAAATAAATTTAATATATTTAATTTGTTAATATTTAACTATTTGTATTAATGGTTTGTTTGTGTTTCAGCCTGTGTAAATTGTGGTATTTAAGTTAGTATCTTTGTATTGATAAAGTTTGGATTATGAATAAAGAGATTCAGCTTCTGGATTTGGGCCGGAAAGACTATAAAGATACTTGGGAATATCAGGAAAGCCTTTTTAAGGATATTCTTGATTTAAAAATAAAAAACAGAAGGGAAGAGTTGGCACTGAATACGCCAAATTACTTTCTTTTTGTAGAACATCCGCATGTCTATACACTAGGAAAAAGCGGAGATTTTAACAACCTGCTTTTGAGTGAAAAAGAATTGGAGAGCAAAGGGTCCACTTTTTATAAAATAAATAGGGGTGGTGACATTACTTATCACGGGCCTGGACAGATTGTAGGTTATCCGATTTTAGATTTGGAAAACTTTTTTACAGATATTCACAAGTACCTCCGTTTTCTGGAAGAGGTTTTTATTCGTGTCTTGGCAGATTATGGGCTTACTGCAACCCGAAGCGAAGGGGAAACCGGTGTCTGGTTGGGTGTAGGAACGCCTTTTGCAAGAAAAATATGTGCTTTAGGAGTACGGGCTTCGCGTTGGGTTACCATGCATGGTTTTGCCTTGAATGTAAATGCTGACCTGGGGTATTTTGATAATATTATTCCGTGTGGAATACGGGGCAAATCGGTGACATCCTTAAATGTAGAGCTTGGCATGGAAGAAATAGATATGGAAGAGGTGAAAGAAAAAATAAAAAAACACTTCACGGAACTCTTCGAATCGCAGTTTGTTACTTTTAAGGCTGCGATGGTTTAAAATTCAATTTCTAACTGCTCTGGCAATAAACGGAACGACATCCTGTGGTATTTGGTCGTGCCATATTTCTTTATGGCTTCCCTGTGCTCTTTAGTTGGGTAGCCTTTATTTTGTTTCCAATTATACATTGGAAATTCTTCATGAATTTGATTCATGTATTCATCCCGGTATGTTTTTGCTAAAACAGAAGCGGCAGCGATACTCAGGTATTTGCTGTCGCCTTTGATGATGCAGCTATGCGGTATGTTGGCTACAGGTTTAAAGCGATTGCCGTCTACTATGATATAGTTAGGTATGGGATTCAGCTTTTTTATACATTCCTGCATGGCATGTATTGAGGCGTTCAGGATATTTATCTCATCAATAATTCCCGGCTCAATATGGGTGACAGAAAAACATAGTGCATTTTCTTCAATAACAGGTCTCAGGAAATCTCTGTTTTTTTCTGACAATTGTTTGGAATCATTTAATAATTCATTAAGAAAATCTTCGGGCAGAATTAATGCGGCGGCAGTTACAGGTCCGGCAAGACAGCCGCGTCCCGCCTCGTCTGTTCCGCATTCAAAGTTTAAATTGGAGTAACTATTAAGTAACATTAACATTTCGGAATTTTAGCAAAAATACAAAAAATGACGCAACCTTTTGAATTTTGTGTATCTAATATGAAGGATATCTGCATAAATCTGAAATATTGGGCTTCTTTAGCGTTAATAAAAATATTATTCCGAAGTAATATTTGTTTATTTAAGAAATTATTAAGAAGTTTGCAAGATAACTAACTCAAATAAATTTAAATATGAGATCTAAGTTCAAATGGATTTTTGCGCTTTTACTAGCGTTTTCAATGCAGTTTTCCTTCGCACAGGAGAAAACTATTTCTGGTACAATTACCGATGGTCAGGGCTTGCCATTGCCAGGTGTTAATGTTGTAGTTAAAGGAACAGCTCGTTTAACACAGACTGATTTTGATGGTAAATATTCCATCTCGGCAAGTCAGGGTGAGGTTTTGCAGTTTAGTTTCGTAGGTTATAAAACTTCAACGGCAACTATTGGGGCTTCAAGTGTAGTAAATATGGCTATGCAAGAAGGTGACGAGATGCTTAATGAGGTAATTGTTACTGGATATACAAGCACCAAAAGACCTAAAAGTTTGGCGGCAGTAAACTTTGTAAGTGTTGATGAAATCGAAGAAAGATCAAATGCTTCGGTAATTCAAAACCTTCAAGGTATGGTGGCTGGTTTGAACATTGGTACAGGTAGTGGTCAGCCAGGAGCTGATAGTACTATCCTTCTTAGAGGTGTTGGGTCGATCAATGGTAACATAGAGCCATTGTTTATTGTTGACGGTATGCCTGTTGATGAGGATGGATTCAGATCTATAAACCAAAATGATATTGCATCGATTGCGGTTTTGAAAGATGCGGCTGCTACTTCTATTTATGGTAACAGAGGTGCGAATGGTGTTATTGTTATTAATACTAAAAATGCTAAATTCGGACAAAGTCTTGAGATTAAATATCGTGGACAATACGGTATTACTGAGCTTCAGAAATTTAATCTTGATGTAATGAGCTCAAGACAGATTTTGGAATTCCAAAAGAAATATAATGACGGTTACGGAAGTACTTTGACTGATGCTCAACTTGCTGAGGCTGCTTTGATTAATACTGATTGGAGAGATGTGTTCTTTAGAACAGGAGTTACTCAACAGCATGATATTTCATTTTCTTCAGGTTCAAAAAACTCAAGAAACTTTACATCCATAGGTTTTATGGATCAAGATGGTATCTTTATCAATACAAACTTTAAAAGATTTAACTTTAGAAATAACTTCAACGGAAAATCTGATAACGAAAAGTTTACTTATGCTTCAAACATCAATGTGAACTTCTCTAGAAGTAAAGGTCAGGATGGTGCCGGTTCTAATGCAACATTCTTTGCTCCTTTTACGGCTGCTATCAGAGGTTTACCTTATGTTGATCCTAATCTCGAATTACCTTATGGTGATACAGCGGCTCTTACGCCGACTAATGCTCCGCTAGTATTATTGAATTCTGCTAGAATGAATGAAAACCTTTCAGATGAGCTTAAAATCTTAGCTAATTTTAATGCAGATTATAAACTTACAGATAATTTTACGGCTGGAATTAACTTAGGGGTTGACTACTCTTCTTTCAACACTTTAAGTATTCTTGATCCGTTAAGTTTACTAGGGCCATTTCAGGTAAGTGCTGCAGCACAATTTGGTGGTATTCATACTGAAGGAAATTCAAGAGATTTCAGATTTAACAGTACTACTTATTTGAAATATAACAAAGTGTTTAATGAGAAACACTCGTTAAATGTAGGTTTGTATACTGAATATTATAAGGCTCACTTCAACAGTTTTAACTTCCAAAAAAGAGGTTTAGATCCAAGATTGACAGGTACTGGTGCAGCGTTTATTCCTGGAACAACAGTTGAGTCTTTCCGAACTTTGCCTCCTTATATTCCAACTATTGGTTCTAGTAAAGTACAGGAAGGTTTATTCTCTTATTTTGGGCAGGTTGATTATGACTATGCTGAAAAATATGGTTTTAGTGCCAATGTGAGAAGAGATGCTTCTTTTAGATTTGTTGATGATAATAGATGGGGTACTTTCTGGTCTGTAGCAGGTAGATGGAATATCGATCAGGAAAGCTTTATGGAAGGCTCTATGTTTAATATGTTGAAATTAAGAGGGTCTTACGGTACTTCTGGTAACCAAAGAATACTTAATGCGCAATATTCTGCATTGAGTTTCCCTCGTTTCTTATATGGTGGAGGTACAGGTTATAATGGTACAACTTCAACAGTTTTAACTCAGTTAGGAAACCCAGCTCTTCAGTGGGAAGAAATTGCTCAAACAAATATTGGTTTGGATTTTGGTCTATGGCAAAATAAATTGAATGGTAGTTTGGATGTTTATAGAAAAGTAACTACTAAACTTTTCCAAGGTGTGCCGATTTCTCCTATCCATTCAGATACTAATATTGTTACTAACATAGGCTCAATGGAGAATAAAGGGATTGAATTAACCTTGAATTATAATATTTTCAAAAACCAGGATTGGGATATCTCAGTTGGTGGTAATGGATCTTACAATAAGAATAAAATTAAGGACTTACCTCCATCTACAAATGGTTTAGTATTTGAGGGAGGTTCTACTGCTCTTGGAACAGGAGAAGCTATTGGTTCTTTCTATGTAGTTAGATACGCGGGAGTTAACCCGGCAAATGGTAACCCATTATTCAGAACTGCTGATGGCGGATTGACTGAAACAATTACTGATGCAAACAGAGTGTTTACTGGAAAGTCTCAATATCCGGTATGGCAAGGAGGTTTCAATACAAATGTATCTTACAAAGGGTTCAACCTATATACACAATGGAGCTTTGTTGCTGATATTTACAGAAACAACTTAGACTTAGGTACTTTAGAAAATGGAACATCAGGTTCATTGAACAACGGTGGTAACAGATCTACAACATTGCTAAATGCTTGGCAAAATCCTGGTGATATCACTTCTATTCCACGAATTGGTCAAGGATACAACGAAATTGATTATATCAATAGTACTGACAGATACCTTGAAGATGCTTCATACTTAAGATTGAGAAACATTAAATTAAGCTATAACTTTACTTCTGACCAATTGAGCAGAACATTCTTGAAAGGCCTTGGTTTCTTTATCCAGGCTGAGAATATTGTTACTTTCTCTTCTTGGAGAGGTTGGGATCCTGAATCTAACTTTAGATCTACTGATAGAGGTCAGTATCCTACTCCAAAAATCTTTACTTTTGGAACATCAATTAATTTTTAAAAAAAAAAGAATATGAAAAAATCGATATTATTATTACCAATTTTTTTCTTGATGCTATTGTCGTGCTCAGATGCGTATGATATTATTCAAGATAATGAATTGCCTGAAGACGAAGCCTATGTGACTATTGGCCACTTAAGATCAGGGCTAAATGGAGCATATGCAGCTTATGGGCCTGATTTTGGAGGTGATGCCATAGCATTTAATGACTTGTTTACTGATAACATAAGAAGAGGGCCAAACAATAATGGTCAAGGAGCTGAGGAGTATAATTTCCTTATGCAGCCTAATTCTGATATGCCTACCTCAGTTTGGAGTAACAGATATGCTACTATTAACAGAATTAATAGAGTTTTAAGAGCATATGATAGATTATTCCCTACTTTTAATGAAGCTGACCAAAGAAATGCTAAGCACGTTAAAGGAAATTTATTAGCATTAAGAGCTTTATGTCATTTAGATTTGTTCCAGTATTTTACTGTGGATTACAAGAATCTTTCGGCTCCTTCTATTATAAAAATGGATTTTGTGCCAAGTTCGCCTTTTGATGTATATCCTAGAAATACTGTGGGTGAAATTCTTGCATTTATTAAACAGGATTTAACTGATGCAAAAACTTTCTTGAATGCAGGTTTACAGTTGGTTGATGGTGAAACAACTTTACCTAGTGGTGTAACAGCATATAATTCTGTAATTTATTTAAGACCTGTAGCAGTTGACTTTATCAGATGTAGAGTTGCTTTGTTAGAAGGAGATTATCCAACTGCTGAAAGTATTGCGACTACAATTTTGGCTACTCCAGCTTTTGATTTAGCTAATAGAGCAGCCTACTTACAAATGTATGGTAATGCTGATGCTCCTGGTGAATGTATCTTTAAACTTTCTAGAGTTCTTAACAATAATAGTATTTTAAATTTATTTTATTTTAATACTAATTCTACAGGTCCAATCGATCCATACTTAACAGCTTCAAGACAATTGTACGATTTGTTCCCAGCTGGAAATAGTGCAAATAACCCTGATGTTAGAAGAGTTGTTATTTTCGGAAATGTTGTAACGCCAGAGAATTTAGCTATTAATAATTTCCCAATACGTAAATATGTTGGAAGTACAGATGGGCCTACAATTAATGATGTTAAATTATTCAGATCTTCTGAGCTAAAATTGATTGTTGCTGAATGTAAAGCTAGAAATAGTGATTTTCTAGGTGCTGCCACAGCTGTAAAAGAACTTAGAGATAAGAGAATCAGTACTACCAATGTTCTACCAACATATACTAGCTTAAATGGTGCATTAACAGATATATTGCTTGAAAGAAGAAAAGAATTTGCTTTTGAAGGTCATAGATATCTTGATTTAAAGCGTATTGGAGGTGAGATTAATGTAGGTATCAATAGATTAGAGTCGGATGCTTTTTCATTTAGTGCTCCTACTTCTTTGGCCGCTGGTGATTATAGATTTACTTTGCCAATTCCTACAGTAGAACTTACTGCAAACCCTACGATTGTTCAAAATCCTAATTATTAATTTATTGTTATGAAAAAACTTTTTATCCTTTTAATTTCTGTAGCATCTTTTATTAGCTGCTCAGATGTAGATGGGGTTACCTACAACGATAGTTCGACTTATCTTGGTTTCCAAGCTAGTACGTACAATCTGCCAGTAGTTGTAAACTCTAGTTCTACAGTAGATATTAAATTCGTTGCAAGTAGCAAGTCGAATGTGGCTAGAACTTATAATCTGAGTGTTGTAACAGAAGAAACTAATGCAGATCCTCTTACTTACAGTGTTCCTGCAACTATAACTATTCCTGCAAATTCATATGAAGGAGTTGCTACTATAACTGGTACTGATAATGGTTTGTTAGACTTTGTTGTTAAAAAACTTGTTCTTGAAGTTTCTGGCTTAAATGCTAAAGAATCTACTGATACTGAAAAAATAACAATTAATATGTATGAGGTTTGTCCTTTAGTTATGGAAGATTTCGTTGGTGTTTTCAGTGGAAATCTTTATTACTGGGATAATGGAGACTACGATATTATCGAAGGATCTGCTCCTAATACTTTAGAAATTGTAGATTTTTTCCCATCTACTACAAATCCAAACCTTGTATTGACATATGATGCAGATAACAATGTTACTTTTGCAGACCAAAATACAGGTTACTACGATTCAAATGGTGGATTCTTATGGTTAAGAATGTCAGCTGCTACAGTTGGTACTTCAAAAATAGATCCATGTACAAATAAAATTACCCTTAAGGTGAAATATTACATTCCTAATTTAGGAGCATATCCTGACGGAGAAGATATTTTTACAAAACAGTAATTTTATAATATAATAATTAAGGACAGCTATAAGGAAACTTATAGCTGTTTTTATTTGTCATAACTTAAACTTTTTGTACGGTGTTAAATTTTAGTTTGAAAGTGATATCTCGCTTTTTTTATTTATTTTTGGCATTCTATAAACTATTTACTATGAAAAACTATTACGTTTTAATTAGTGTTTTTTGCACAAGCATACTTTTCTCTCAATCTAAAGAAGATTTGAAAGAGGTAATAAAGAATACTAATGTTCCTGAGCTGATGGAATTAAATAAAAAGTTCCAGGCTGAATATGCAGAACGTCAAGAACGAATTAATGATTATTTGCTAAAGAATCCTCAAGCTTCAAGGGTAATAAAGGATGAGTTTTCCAAAAAAGAAATTTATGATGTTGTAAATGGTGAAGTATCCTATTATGTAACATCAAATGCTGGATCTTCTGCAACTATTCGTACGAATAGATTATACTCTGGAGGATCATTAGGGTTAAATGTACAAGGCCAAGGTATGAAAGCATTTGTCTGGGATGGCGGAGGAGCAAGAACTACCCATGTTGAGTTTCCTAACAATAAGGTTAATATTATTGATGGAGCAGCTCTTGATGATCACGCTACACACGTTACTGGAACTATAGTAGCACAAGGGCTTACTGCTTCTTTAAAAGGTATAGCTTTTGATGCTTCAGCAGATAGTTATGATTGGAATAATGATTATGGTGAAATGGCTATTGAGGCTGCTTCCGGGATGTTAGTGTCTAATCATTCTTATTGGATTGGACAAAATGCAAGATGGAATTTTGGAGCTTATGATTCCAGGGCGAGATCTTTCGATCAGATTGCTTTCAATGCTCCTTTTTATCTAGCAGTTACAGCGGCTGGAAATGATAGGAATGATTCGGCAGATCCGCTAATTGGTCCATATTTGAATCAAAAATTTGGATATAATCTAATAAGAGGAATGCAAAATGGGAAAAATTTCTTAACTGTAGGTGCAGTAAGCCAGGTAAGTAATTATACAGGCCCGGACAGTGTTGTAATGTCTTCTTTTAGTAGTTGGGGGCCAACAGATGATGGTAGAATTAAACCTGAAATTGTTGCTAAAGGAGTAAGTGTGAGGTCAACATTGGTTTCTTCAGATACAGCCTCAGGACTTAAAAGCGGTACTTCTATGGCATCACCTGCTGTAACTGGAGCCGTAGTGTTAATGCAGCAACATTATCATAATATTTTTAATAACTACATGAGGGCAGCAACTGTGAAAGGCTTACTGTTGCACACAGCTGATGAGGCGGGTATATATGATGGTCCGGATTATGAGTATGGATGGGGCTTGCTAAATGCTGAAAAGGCAGCTAATGTTATTACAGGTAAAAATGTTGGGTCTACAATAATTGATGAACTGACTCTGAACAACAGCCAGACATATACAAGATCTATAACTGTAAACGGAACTGAACCTTTGATGGTATCAATTTCTTGGACAGACAGGCCGGGTACCGCCAATAATGGAGTTGAAGACCCGACAGATTTAAATCTTGTAAATGATTTGGATGTTAGAGTAATTAAAACAGATAATACAACATATTTTCCTTGGACATTAGATCCTGCAAACACGTTTAATGCTCCTTTAAGAACTCAAGATAACTTTAGAGACAACTATGAAAAAGTACAGGTTGATAATCCTGGAGGGACATACAATATCGTTGTAACTCACAAAGGTACATTAACAGGAGGTTCACAAAACTTTTCATTGATTGTTTCAGGTCCTCAGGTTTTGAGTACAAAAGAAACGGCTAAGATTGATGATGCAATATCAATTTATCCAAACCCTGTTGCTAACAGTTTGAGTTTTGCTGTATCAAATTCAATTGTTTTGTCTGATGTTTCAATTTATGATGTAACAGGAAAACAGGTTCTTTCAAGTAAAGATTTGTCATCAAACTCTATTGACGTTTCAAGACTTCAATCAGGAGTTTACTTTGCAAAATTTGCTAGTGAAGACAAAACAGTTACCAAAAAATTCATCAAGCAATAATTCTTGAAGTATATACAAAACCCGCTTTTAAAGCGGGTTTTTTTATGTTTTTATTTTACTTAAAAAAAGTATCTTTGCTCAAATTGTATCTGAATGGCAAAGTTTTTTTATGTAGCGCTATTTTTATTACCCCTTTTTGTCTTTGCGCAAACAAAAGACCCACAAACAAAAGGGAATATTGCTGCGGGCAAAGAAAAAAAGGTTCAATTAACCGAACCTGCCAAAAATGACACTATTGCTACAATTGATATGTACAAGATTATCACTCTGCAGCATGATACTACTTATGTTGATACTTCTTTAACCATACAGAAGGAATATAAATTCAATTATCTACGGAAGGATAATTTCGGGTTACTTCCTTTTGCCAACGAAGGACAGACTTTTAATACGCTTGATTATAGCTATAACAAAACGACAGCCTATCCGGGATTTGGATTCGCAGGAAAACATTTCAACTATCTTGAAGTAGACGACATAAAATACTATAATGTTGCTACGCCAATGACAGACCTTTATTTTAAAACTGTTATGGAGCAAGGCCAGATGATAGATGCTTTTATTACCCTGAATACGTCAGAAAGGTTAAACTTTTCAATTGGATACAGAGGTTTGCGTTCGCTTGGAAAATATGTGAATCAGCTTTCAAGTAACGGGAATTTCAAGTTTATGACCAGTTATAATACCTCAAATGAAAGATATTTCTTAAAAGCACATTTTACCGGCCAGGATCTCACCAATGGAGAAAATGGAGGTATTGTAAATCTGGAAGACTTTGAAGGAGGCGATAGTGAATTTGACAACAGGGCAAGGCTGGATGTGTATTTTTTAGATGCTACTTCAATTCTTAAAGGGAATCGTTATTTTATAGACCATCATTTTAGAATCAATGCCAATAAGAGTGCTAACAACCTTTATGTAGACCACCAGTTCAATTACGAAAATAAGTTTTTTGAATATACACAGCCAACAATCGTTACCTCAATCACTACACCTGCACAAGGAACAATCAGAATGTCCAGATTTGGAAGTTCCTACAGGTCAAGCAACATAAATGATAAAACCCGTTATAACAGGATGTACAATAAAGTTGGGGCGACTTATGAAAACAGTACATTAGGGCAGTTCCAGTTTTTTATAGAAGATTTCAGATACAATTATTTCTATAACCGTATAATAATAGAAAGTCCAACCTATACCATTGGGAACCTGTTGTCCGATAAATTTAATTTAGTTGGCGGGCAATACACTTATCAAAAAAACAATTGGAATGGAAGGTTTTTATTTTCAAGCTCAATTTCCGAACAGAAAATGTTTACGCTTGATGCGAACCTGTCCTACAAATTTGATGAAAAAAACAATATACATTTCCAATATCAGAATCTGAGTAAGGTTCCGGATCATATATATAATCTTTTTCAAAGTAGCTATATAGATTATAATTGGGCTAATAATTTTGAAAATGAAAAGATAAATAGCCTGAACGTAAATGCAAATACGCAATGGGCAAATGCATCCTTGCAGGTGTCAAACTTGAAAAATCATTTGTACTTTTTTAATGAAAGCACCTCCCAGGACACATTAACGATCAAACCGGCACAATACTCCAAAGCAATTAATTATTTGTCGCTGAAAGTTTCTAAAGAATTTAAATTCAGAAAATGGGCGCTTGACAATACTGTCCTTTACCAAAAAGTAGCCCAGGACGATGACATTATAAATGTTCCACAATTGGTTACAAGAAATACGCTTTATTATTCTACCCATGTTTTCAAGAAAGCAATGTTTTTACAGACAGGTGTAACATTCAGCTATTTCTCGAAATATTATGCAAATGATTACAATCCGGTTATAGGTGACTTCTACATCCAAACCAAAAGAGAAATAGGAGGTTTTCCAACGTTTGACTTTTTTGTAAATGCTAAGATTCGCAATACAAGAGTCTATCTGAAAGCAGAGCATTTCAATTCGGGTTTTATGGATAAAAATTATTATTCGGCGCCTAATTATCCATACCGTGATTTTATCGTGCGTTTCGGATTGGTTTGGAATTTCTTCTCTTAAGATTTTATATCGCAACTCAGAAGGCGTATAATTTATACTTCATAATTCGTAATTAATTTTGTAGTTCCTATCTTTGTAGCTTAAAAAAATCACGAATTATACATGAAATACGCAAATAATATATTAGAAACTATAGGGAATACGCCCTTAGTAAAACTAAACAAAGTCACTAAAGAGGTCGATGCTTTGGTTTTGGCAAAAGTAGAAACCTTCAATCCCGGCAATTCGGTTAAGGATAGAATGGCGGTAAAGATGATTGAAGACGCCGAAGCTGACGGACGACTAAAACCAGGTGGGACTATTATTGAAGGTACCTCTGGTAATACAGGGATGGGTTTGGCTTTAGGTGCTATTGTAAAAGGATATAAGCTGATTTGTGTAATTTCTGATAAGCAGTCCAAAGAAAAAATGGATATTCTTCGTGCGGTTGGAGCACGGGTTGTGGTTTGTCCGACAGATGTTGAACCAACTGACCCACGTTCTTATTATTCAGTTTCGAAAAGACTGGCCGAAGAAACGCCAAACTCATGGTATGTGAATCAATATGATAATCCATCCAATTCTTTAGCACACTATGAGCAAACCGGTCCGGAAATCTGGGAACAGACGGATGGAAAAATCACGCATTTTGTTGTTGGTGTAGGGACAGGTGGAACTATTTCCGGAGTCGCAAAATTCCTGAAAGAAAAAAATCCTAATATTAAAATTTGGGGTGTTGATACTTATGGTTCTGTATTTAAAAAATACCATGAAACCGGAATTTTTGATGAAAATGAAATTTACTCCTATATCACAGAAGGTATAGGTGAGGACATCCTTCCAAAGAATGTTGATTTCTCACTAATAGATGGTTTTACAAAAGTAACCGATAAAGATGCAGCAGTTTATACAAGAAAAATTGCCTTGGAAGAAGGGATTTTCGTTGGTAATTCAGCCGGTTCAGCTATAAAAGGTGTGTTGCAGTTAAAAGAGCATTTCAAGCCGGAGGATGTCGTTGTGGTTCTTTTCCATGATTCGGGAAGTCGTTACGTGGGTAAAATGTTCAATGACGACTGGATGCGTGAAAGAGGATTCCTTGATGAAGAAATTACAAAAGCGGAAGACGTAATCAAAGATCATATAGATAAACCATTGGTGGTAGTCCGTACAGAAGAATTAGTTTCTCATGCCATTGAAAGAATGCGCAAATATAAAATTTCACAAATTCCTGTAATCGATATCAATGGTTTTGTAGGATCGGTTGATGAAACGGATTTATTCCAAAGCTATGTTTCAGATAAAAATGTAGCCGATAAACCAATTAAGGAAGTTATGGGCAAGCCTTATCCGATTGTGAAATCGGGAACTTCAATAGAAGAAGTTTCTAAATTGTTCAGCAAAGACAATCAGGCAGTACTGGTTGATTTGGGTAACGGGAAACATCATATTATTACCAAATACGATATTATTGGTTCTATAAAATAATAGTTCAGACAATAAAAAAAGCCTAACATATTTGTTAGGCTTTTTTTATTGAAAAAATGGATTAATCACCAATTAAGATTCCTGAAACATTCCAGGAACTAAAACCGCCGCCTTCATTAGGACCTTGAGGAATTTTTACCTGAATAGAATGCCTACCTGCTTTAAGGTCGCCTAATTCGATTAACATAGGGTTGGTTACTGTTCCAGGGCACCAGTTGGAACGGCTATAGTCGGACGAAGATAATCCGTTGTTGAAGTTGCCTGAAGCCGGATTAAAAAGACGATAAGAACCGCAATCCATTCGCCAGGGAATAAAACCGAATGCTTCTTTTCCATCCAATAGAATCGTGTTTTTCTTTGGAACAAACTCATCTCCATTTTCCCATCCCCCATGTCCGGTTGTAATATAACGGAGTTTGGCATTTTTTACATCTTTTTCCAAAACGAAATCTACAACCAGTCCTTTTTCATTATTGAACATCGTTGCATATTCCTGGCCGGCCATCTCCATGATGTTGGTCGTGTTGAAAAGAGGCAGTACGAAGGTGTCTTTAGGGGATTGTCTTTCTTCTCCATGAATTGTAATGTTCAGGCTTATCTTATGCCCGCCTTTATCATAATTCCCAATAAAAGTTCCTATATAAACTTCCTGATTGCTCAAGGCAGAATACAGTTCTGAAATATCCTGACGATAAGGTACACTTTCGTGCCAGGTCTTATCTTTTAGCTGTATGTGTCCATACTGTTTGATGCCAAAAGGAGTAAAAAATCGCATTAATTCTAATAGTGGCGAAAACTCGCCTGTTTTTATTACGCCCTGATATTGTTTTCCATTTCCGTTCTCATAGACAGGAAGTGTCTTGGCTCCATTTTTCAGTCCTTCCATAAAAGAAAATTTTTCTTTGGCAGGAATGGCGAAAACGGTTCCAGTCCTGTCATACGCATCTCCGTTGGATTGTTCTTTCAAGTCAACAAATACCTGACTGCCCGATTTGATTTCAGGAAACTTTATTTTTTTCAGGATAATCGTCCCGTTGGCAAATCTGAGAATGCTGTCGTTTGATTTTGATGCATCGGAAAAATTAATGACTTCGTTTTCGAAAACCGGAATGGTAATAAATCGGCTTTTCCACAGCAGGTCGCGATAGGTTAAAGCGTCAATAGCTGAAAAGTTACTTTTTAATGTAAGTAAGCTGGTTGGTATCGATTTGATTTTTTCAATTTTTGTAGCAGTAATGATGTAATTGTTATTGCGGTTCATTTCGAGTACCAAACCTAATTTCTGTCCTAAAATGCTTGACGCACCTTTAATGTTCAGGTCATTCGTAAACCACAGCTCAATAGTATTTGAGTTGATAATCGTCTTTGCCTTTTTACATTTATATCCTAAAATAGTGCGGGTTTCATTTCCAATTTCAAAGGTTTGTTTTGCCAGAGACAAGCTGTCAACAGTAAAAATTTTTCTTGAGGCAGAAAGACGTGCAAGTTGAATGACATTAGAATTTTGGGTAATAAAAGTCTCTTCAAAAGGATATTCGGCTTTGCCGGTAATATTGTTTTCAGAAGTAATGATAGATTCATTGGCATCCGAAAATACCAAAACAGGATCCTGGCCTTCGATTGTTTTTCCGTTTGAAGTTCTGGAATAGGTTATTTTATAGGCCTTGTTGTTTTTTTGAGCCGTAGAAGCAATCGTAAAAAAAGCAAAAATGATTAAGAAGTAGAGTTTCATGGTTCATATAATAGTTAGTATCGCAAAGATAGATTTGTTTGTTAAATAATATTTGCTACATTAGTTAATCTTTTGAGTAATACACGCCTAATAATAATTTTAAGATCCATACAGATGAAAGAAGATTTTCTGCATTTTCTCTGGCAGTTCAAAAAGTTTGATCTTGCCCGATTATACACTACTCAGGGAGAAAAACTCACTATTATCAGTTCAGGGCTCTATCTTCAGAAAGCCGGGCCAGATTTTTTTAATGCCCAGATTGTTATAGGTGCCCAAAAATGGGCCGGAAATGTTGAAATACATCGCAAGTCATCAGACTGGTATTTGCATAACCATGAAACTGATCCTAATTATGACAATGTAATTCTTCATGTTGTATGGGAACATGATACAGAAGTTTTCAGAAAAGACAACACGGAACTTGCCGTTTTGGAACTGAGTAAATTTGTTTCTGGAAAAATGTTGGAGAATTACGAATCGCTAATGCTGGATAAAACCTGGCTTTTTTGTGAAAAACAGATTGCCTCGGTAGATAGTTTTGTGCTGGATAATTGGAAAGAACGGCAGTTTTTTGAAAGGCTTGAAAAAAAATCACGATTGATATGGAATACATTTTCAGAGACCTTAAATGATTGGGAAGCTTTGTTGTTTTGCCTTTTGGCGAAAAACTTCGGACTAAACAATAATGGTGAAACCTTTTTAAAGATGGCACTTTCCATTCCTTTTCAGAAAATCAGAAAGGAAAGTTTTGAAGTCAGAAATTTGGAAGCCTTATTTTATGGTCGGGCTGGATTGCTTAATAATGAAAATGAAGATGTTTATTTTCAGGATTTGAAAGGACGATGGGATTATTTAAGAAATAAGCATCTTTTGAAGAGAATATATGTTGAACCGGTACAGTTTTTTAGACTCCGCCCAAGTAATTTTCCGACGATCAGACTTTCGCAATTGGCCAATCTGTATCATTCAAAGCCAAATTTATTTTCGGAAGTCATAGAAAGCAAATCGCTTGCAGAGTTTTATAAAATCTTTAATGTGTCTGCTTCTGACTATTGGAACGAACATTACCAGTTTGACAGGCAAAGCCACAGAAAAGAGAAAAAGCTTACGAATACTTTTATTGATTTATTACTGATTAATACCGTCGTTCCGCTAAAATTTGCTTACGCTGCTTATGTAGGTAATGATATTTCTGAGGAGATTGTACAATTGCTTTCTGAAATTCCGGCAGAGAAAAACATAATTATCGATAAGTTCCGCGATTTTGGGATTGTTGCGAACAATGCCTATGAAACGCAGGCCTTATTACAGCTCAAAAACGAATATTGTAACAAGAAACGCTGCCTGGAATGTGGAATTGGGCTCGAACTCATGAAAAACTGAAAATAGTAGTATTAAAAAAATGGAAAATGCTTACTTTTGAACTTTCCAATGATATGTCGTTTATAACAAACATCAGGCACTTTTTTGAAAAGCACGGCTTTGAAGTATCGTCCCGTTTGGCAGACAGGCTCGGGATGAGGGCTTCCAGTGTCCGATTGTTTTTTATCTATATTTCCTTTTTTACTGTAGGTCTCTGGTTTGGGGTTTATCTCACACTTGCCTTTCTGGTCAGGTTAAAAGACCTTGTCTATACAAAACGGAGTTCCGTTTTTGATTTGTAAATTCTTTATTTACACCATTTCTTTTTTCTACGCCAACCAATTTCTTATATATGCCAATAAACAAATCTTTCTTCAGGTTTGATTCCAAACAACGCATGGGTATTTTTGTACTACTCATGATTATACTGATAATACAGTTAACGGCTTATTTTATTGATGTGACAATTAAGGAAGACGTCTCTGTTGAAAAACAAGAGTGGCTTTCTCTTCAAACAGAAATGGATTCCCTGAAAATTGCAAAGACAAGCCGTAAACCGGAAATGTATCCTTTTAACCCTAATTTCATTACAGATTATAAAGGCTATAAATTAGGGATGTCTACCATTGAAATAGACAGGCTTCTGGAATTCAGAAAGGCAAATAAATATGTAAATTCTGCACAAGAATTTCAGACAGTCACAAAAATTTCCGATTCATTGTTAAATGTCATTTCTCCGTATTTCAAATTTCCGGATTGGGTTAAAAATAAGAAGAATGATTTTTCACAAGAAAAACAGCCTGCGTTTAAGAAAGAGAAAATAGCACTTATCGATATCAATAAGGCGACCCAGGAAGACCTGGTGAAAATATATGGAATCGGATCGGGTTTGTCTGAACGGATTTTGAAGCAAAAAGATTTGCTGGGAGGTTTTGTCAGCATGGAGCAGATGAGTGACATATGGGGATTATCGCCGGAAGTTATTGAAAAGCTAAATGTGCAATTTTATGTTGGATCACTGACGGAAATTAAGAAAATAAAAATAAATGATGCATCTGTAAAAGAACTGTCTCAATTCCCGTATTTTAGATATCCGGTTAGTAAGGAAATAGTCACTTACAGAAGCATGAATAATGGGGTTTTAACTATTGAGGATTTAACAAAAGTTAAAGGTTTTCCTGTTGAAAAAATAAAAATAATTGCTTTATATTTGGAATTCTAAAAAAATGACATAAAAATACCCTTAATTATATATATGAATTCAACATACTTTACCGAAGAACACGAATTATTTAGAAAGAGCCTACAAGATTTTTTACAAAAAGAAGTGGTCCCGCATATTGAAAAATGGGAAAAAACAGGAACAATAGAGCGTTTTATTTGGAAAAAATTTGGCGAAATGGGTTTCTTCGGAATCAATTATCCTGAAGCTTACGGAGGGATGAATTTGGATTTATTTTATACTGTGGTTTTTTTAGAGGAACTTCAGAAAATTAAATCTTCGGGCTTTGCAGCAGCAATGTGGGCTCATGCTTATTTGGCAATGACGCACTTAAATGCAGAAGGCGACGAGAGGATCAAACAGGATTATTTAGCTACGAGTATTTCAGGAGATAAAATAGGGGCATTGTGTATTACAGAGCCTTTTGGAGGAAGCGATGTTGCCGGAATGCGTACAACAGCAGTTAAGCAGGGTAATAAATATGTTATTAATGGCTCAAAAACTTTTATCACAAATGGTGTCTATGCAGATTATTATGTAGTAGCGGCCAAAACAAGTCCGGAATTGGGCAATAAGGGTATAAGTATGTTTTTAGTGGATTCGAATCTAAAAGGGATAGCCACTACAAAACTGGATAAATTAGGATGGAGAGCTTCAGATACTGCCGAAATTGCATTTGATAATGTTGAAATTCCCGAAGAGAATCTTATGGGAGAAGAAGGAAAAGGTTTTCCTTATATTATGCAGCATTTTGCACTCGAACGATTGATTATGGCAATAAATGCGCATGCGAGAGCTGAATATGCCATTGAATATACTATAGGGTATATGTCGGAACGTGAGGCGTTTGGAAAAACGATAGACAAATTTCAGGCATTAAGACACACCATTGTTGAACATGCGACAGATGTGGAACACTGCAAAATATTTAACTATGCCACAGTTGCCAGGCTAAACCAAAAAGAATATGTGGTGAAAGAGGCCTCGATGGCTAAATTGAAATCTACCAAAGTGGCTGATGAAACAATCTATAGCTGTTTGCAAATGTTAGGAGGTTATGGATATATGGAAGAATATCCTCTGGCGCGTTTATTGAGAGATAGTCGTTTAGGTCCGATTGGTGGAGGAACCTCAGAAATTTTAAAAGAAATTTTATCGAAAATAATAATCGACAAGCAGAATTATAAACCGGCGGTAAAATAAATTTCCAATTTATAATTCTTAATTCATAATTATTTTATAAGTTTGCAGCCTTAATGAGAGGAGGTGTCATACTTATGTTAATTATACCAATTAAAGACGGAGAAAATATCGATAGAGCATTAAAGCGCTATAAGAGAAAATTTGATAAAACTGGAACAGTTCGTCAATTAAGAGCACGTCAGGCTTTCATAAAGCCGTCTGTTGTCAGAAGAGCTCAAATCCAAAAAGCTGGTTACATCCAAAGCCTTAGAGATCAATTAGAAAATTAATATTAATTTTCTTCAAGATAAAACCGTTAGTCATGAAAGTTTAATACCTTTGATGCTAACGGTTTTTTTATGCTTGATAATAAAGAATCATTTAAGGATTATCTTCAAAAAGAGAAAAAATATTCCCTTCATACGGTTACGGCCTACAGTAATGATTTGTCTGATTTTGAGGCTTTTTTAAAGCAGGATTTTGATCAGGACAGTCTGGAGGATGTGAATTACAGTCAGATCCGAAGCTGGATTGTTTCCCTGGTCGATGCCGGTATCTCAAATACGTCGGTCAACAGGAAAATTTCTTCCCTGAAATCATTTTATAAATTCCTTTTAAAAATAAAGCGGATTCAGGTAAGTCCGTTGCTGAAACACAAGGCGTTAAAAACGCCAAAAAAACTACAAATCCCTTTCTCTGAAAAAGAATTAGATAATGTGTTGAATTATATTGTCTATCCGGAAGGTTTTGAAGGAATGCGTGACAAGCTTATTATAGATTTGTTTTATACGACAGGAATACGTCGGGCGGAACTGATTGGGCTTAAGGTAGCCAACGTAGATTTGTCGAAAGGTGTTCTGAAGGTTTTGGGGAAAAGAAATAAAGAGAGGATTCTTCCGATGCTACCCGTGATACAGGAGCAAATACGCTTGTATTTGTCTGAAAGGGCTGGTCTGGAAGAGATTAAAGATGGGGAGTTTTTCTTTCTTACGTTAAAAGGAGTTAAATTAAACGATTCGCTTGTTTATCGACTAATAAATATGTACTTTAGTAATGTCTCGGAGAAAGTAAAAAAGAGTCCGCATGTCTTGCGACATACCTTTGCGACTCATATGCTGAATAACGGGGCAGATTTAAACTCAGTAAAAGAATTATTAGGACATTCCAGTTTGGCATCCACTCAAATATATACCCACAGCAGCTTGGCTGAGCTGAAAAAGGTTTACGGAGATGCACATCCCCGGAATCAGAAATAATTCAAAAATGTTCAACCATGTAAAATTTTATTATTATGAAGGTAAACGTTCATGCAGTTAACTTTAATGTTGACGGAAAGCTTGTAGCATTCATTCAGGCCAGATTGGATAAGTTAGAAAAGTACTATGACAGAGTGGTTTCGTCAGATGTTTTTTTGAAGGTGGAAAAAACGAGTGATAAGGAAAATAAGATAGTGGAGATAAAAATCCATGTTCCCGGAGATGAGTTTATTGTCAAAAAACAATGTAAAACATTTGAGGAAGGAGTGGAACTTTCGTCTGAAGCTTTAGAGAGGTTGTTGGTGAAACGAAAAGAAAAGATAAGAACACATATATAATATAATTTTTTTTCAAAAATATTTTGATTAAGAAACAAAATGATATACATTTGCAGTCCGTTAGAAATAGCGGACTTTTTTTATTGAGTTTGCCGGTGTAGCTCAGCTGGCTAGAGCAGCTGATTTGTAATCAGCAGGTCGTGGGTTCGAGTCCCTCTATCGGCTCAGTTCTTTTATTAGATTGAAAACAAAATGGTTAGGGGAGATACTCAAGCGGCCAACGAGGACGGACTGTAAATCCGTTGGGAAACCTTCGCAGGTTCGAATCCTGCTCTCCCCACAAAAAAAATGATTTGTGGGTTGGGATTTAAGATTTGTGTCTTAAATCAAAAACCTTAAATCAGAAAATCCTAATCGGGATTCCCTGCCGGTGTAGCTCAGGGGTAGAGTGCTTCCTTGGTAAGGAAGAGGTCACGGGTTCAAATCCCGTCATTGGCTCAAGTAAGTAAGAATTTGAACACTAATATATAACTAAGATTAAAATTAAGTAAAATGGCAAAGGAGAATTTTAACCGTTCCAAACCGCACTTAAATATAGGTACAATTGGACACGTAGATCACGGAAAAACTACATTGACTGCTGCAATTACTAAAGTAATGGCAGAAGCTGGTTTTTCTAAAACAGCTGCAAAATCTTTCGATCAGATTGATAATGCTCCTGAAGAAAAAGAAAGAGGTATTACGATCAATACATCACACGTTGAGTACGAAACTGCTAACCGTCACTACGCACACGTTGACTGTCCAGGTCACGCGGATTACGTAAAGAACATGGTTACTGGTGCTGCTCAGATGGACGGTGCTATCTTGGTTGTAGCTGCTACTGACGGACCAATGCCGCAAACTCGTGAGCACATCCTTTTAGGTCGCCAGGTAGGTATTCCTAGAATCGTTGTATTCATGAACAAAGTGGATATGGTTGATGATGCTGAGTTGTTAGAGCTAGTTGAAATGGAAATCAGAGACTTGTTGTCTTTCTACGAATATGATGGAGATAATGGTCCAGTTATCCAGGGTTCTGCTTTGGGTGGATTGAACGGAGATGCTACATGGGTTCCTAAAATTATGGAATTGATGGAAGCTGTTGACAACTGGATTGAAGAGCCAGTTCGTGACGTTGCTAAGCCATTCTTGATGCCAGTTGAAGACGTATTTACAATTACAGGTCGTGGAACTGTTGCTACAGGTCGTATCGAAACTGGAGTTGCAAACACAGGAGATGCTGTTGAAATCATCGGTATGGGAGCTGACAAATTGACTTCTACAATTACTGGAGTTGAGATGTTCCGTAAAATCCTTGACAGAGGTGAAGCTGGAGATAACGTAGGTTTGTTGTTGAGAGGTATTGATAAAGCTGATATCAAAAGAGGTATGGTTATTATTAAGCCAGGATCAGTTAAGCCACACGCTAAATTCAAAGCTGAGGTTTATATCTTGAAAAAAGAAGAAGGTGGTCGTCACACGCCATTCCACAATAACTACCGTCCGCAGTTCTACGTACGTACAACTGACGTAACAGGAGTTATTGCTTTACCAGCAGGTGTAGAGATGGTAATGCCAGGTGATAACTTGACTATCGAAGTTAGCTTGTTGAGCCCAATTGCTATGAACGTAGGTTTACGTTTCGCTATCCGTGAGGGTGGTAGAACAGTTGGTGCTGGTCAGGTAACTGAAATTTTAGACTAATTATCTATTAAATAAATAGCCAGCAGAGAGCCTCTGGGTTGCTCTGCTGGTTTTTAATAAACGGGCGTAGTTCAAGGGTAGAATAGCGGTCTCCAAAACCGTTGATGGGGGTTCGAATCCCTCCGCCCGTGCAAAAATAAATTACAATGACAAAAGTTGTTAATTACATAACCGAAGCTTTCGGTGAATTAAAAAATAATGTTACTTGGCCGGAATGGGCAGAAGTACAGCGCTTGACAATTGTAGTTGCTGTTTTCTCTGTAATATTCGCCTTGGCAACATGGGGAGTAGACGTTGTTTTCGCAAAAGCATTAGCTGGTTTCTTTAATTTGATAAAAGGTTAATTTTTTGAGATGGCGGATAATAATGTGAAAAAATGGTATGTGGTCAGAGCGGTAAGCGGACAGGAAAACAAAGTCAAAGCTTATATCGAAACTGAAATCAACAGATTGGGAATGGCTGATTATATTTCTCAGGTGCTTGTGCCTACTGAAAAAGTGGTACAGGTAAGAGATGGGAAAAAAATCAGCAAAGATAAAGTCTATTTTCCTGGTTATGTAATGATTGAGGCTAATCTTGTTGGCGAAATACCTCATATTATCAAGTCTATTACTAGTGTTATTGGTTTCTTAGGGGAAGTTAAAGGGGGTGACCCTGTGCCTTTAAGACAATCTGAGGTAAACAGGATGTTAGGAAAAGTAGATGAGTTGGCTGTTAAGACAGACAATCATGCTATTCCTTTTACTGTTGGAGAAACAATTAAGGTTGTTGATGGTCCTTTCAATGGTTTCAACGGAACTGTTGAGAAAATCAATGAAGAAAAGCGTAAGCTTGAGGTAATGGTGAAAATTTTCGGTAGAAAGACGCCATTAGAATTGAGTTTTATGCAAGTTGAAAAAGTATAATTTTTGTTACACATATAGTAAAAACCGCATCTATCGCTTCCAAGATGATGCGTTAAATTTTTTAAACAATGGCTAAAGAGATTAGTAAAGTAGTTAAACTACAAGTTAAGGGAGGTGCCGCGAATCCATCGCCACCGGTTGGACCTGCTCTGGGTGCTGCTGGGGTTAACATCATGGAGTTCTGTAAGCAATTTAATGCTAGAACACAAGATAAGCCTGGCAAAGTGTTACCAGTACAAATTACTGTTTACAAAGATAAGTCTTTCGACTTCGTTGTAAAAACACCACCTGCTGCTATTCAACTATTAGAGGCTGCAAAATTGAAGTCTGGTTCTGGAGAGCCTAATCGTAAAAAAGTAGCGAAAGTTACTATGGATCAGATTAGAGCTATCGCTGAGGACAAGATGGCTGATTTGAACGCGTTCACAATTGAGTCTGCTATGAGCATGATTGCTGGAACAGCTAGATCTATGGGTATAACTGTAACGGGAGACGCTCCTTCTAATTAAGAAAAGACATGGCAAAATTGACAAAAAAACAAAAAGAAGCTGCATCAAAAATTGAGAAAAACAAGCTGTATTCTTTGAAAGATGCTTCTGCATTAATCAAGACAGTTGCTTCTGCAAAATTTGATGAGTCTGTTGATATCGCTGTTAAATTGGGTGTAGATCCAAGAAAAGCAAATCAAATGGTTAGAGGTGTAGTAACATTGCCTCACGGAACTGGAAAAGATGTCAGAGTTTTGGCATTGGTTACTCCAGATAAAGAAGCTGAAGCTAAAGCTGCTGGTGCAGACCACGTAGGTTTAGATGACTATTTGCAAAAAATCAAAGATGGTTGGACAGATGTTGATGTAATCATCACTATGCCGGCTGTAATGGGTAAACTAGGACCATTAGGAAGAATCTTAGGACCAAGAGGTCTTATGCCAAACCCTAAGACAGGAACAGTTACTATGGATGTTGCAAAAGCAGTTCAGGAAGTAAAATCAGGTAAAATCGACTTTAAAGTTGACAAGACTGGTATCGTTCATGCAGGAATCGGAAGAGTTTCTTTCGGTGCTGAGCAAATCTCAGAAAATGCGCATGAAATTATTCAAACATTAATCAAAATGAAACCAACTGCAGCGAAAGGTACTTACATTAAGAGTATCCACATCTCAGCAACAATGAGTCCTGCTATTGCTTTAGATCCTAAAGCGGTATAATTGGTAGTTAAAAATTTTTAGTATGACTAGAGAAGAAAAATCAATCGCGATTGGAGATTTAACTGCACAGTTAGCTGGTACAAATATTGTTTATGTAGCAGATATTTCTGGACTAAATGCAGAAACTACTTCAAGTTTAAGAAGAGCTTGCTTCAAAGCGGGTATCAAACTGGAAGTTGTTAAGAACACATTGCTTGAAAAAGCTATGGAAGCTTCTGAAAACAACTACGGTGAACTACCAGGAGTTTTGAAAGGAAACACTTCTATATTCATTGCAGACGTAGCTAATGCTCCTGCAAAAATCATTAAAGAATTCCGTAAAAAATCTGATAAGCCAGTTTTTAAAGGGGCATTCATCAACAATGAAATTTACATTGGAGATAACCTTTTAGATTCTCTTGCTTCACTTAAATCTAAGGAAGAAGTTATCGGAGAAATCATCGGATTACTTCAGTCTCCGGCTCAAAGAGTTATTTCTGCTCTTAAGAACCAATTCGCTAACGAAGAAGGAGCTGAGTCTTAATCAGTACGCACAAATAAATTATATTTAAAAAATCATTTAAACGATAGAAAAAATGGCAGATTTGAAACAATTCGCAGAACAATTAGTTAACTTGACTGTAAAAGAAGTTAACGATTTAGCAACAATATTAAAAGAAGAGTACGGTATCGAACCAGCTGCAGCTGCTGTTGTAGTTTCTGGTGGTGGTGATGCTGGTGCAGCTGCTGAAGAGCAAACAGAATTCACTGTAGTATTGAAAGATGCTGGTGCTTCTAAATTAGCTGTTGTTAAAGCTGTAAAAGAACTTACAGGTTTAGGTCTTAAAGAAGCTAAAGACTTAGTTGACGCTGCTCCTGCAAACGTTAAAGAAGGTGTTTCTAAAGACGAGGCTGAAGGTCTTAAAAAATCTTTAGAAGAAGCTGGAGCTGTAGTTGAGCTTAAATAAGCTTACTAAGTTACAATAACTAGGTTTAGGCCTTGGACAGAGACGTCCAATGGCCTAAACCATTTTTCGTATAATAAAATTATATCAAGTTTTATTATAATAATAGTTTAAAATACGAAAAAGTTTTTGATCAATACGAAGACAAAAAATCAAAACCGGATTTTCCCTGTTTTATTTTTCAAGATGTATTGATTACAAAAAGAAAAGTATAATTAAACAGTGTTTTACACAAAAAACTACTTTTTTTTAATCAAAATTTTGTCCATTGATGATAACAAATCAGACTGAAAGATTGAATTTTGCCTCGACAAAAAATATTCCTCAGTATCCGGATTTCCTGGATATTCAGGTAAAATCTTTTAAGGATTTTTTCCAACTGGAAACTAAATCTGACGAAAGAGGCAACGAAGGGCTTTACAATACCTTCATGGAGAACTTTCCAATCACAGATACAAGAAATCAATTTGTATTGGAATTCCTAGATTACTTTGTTGATCCACCACGTTATACCATTCAAGAATGTATAGAAAGAGGACTTACTTATAGCGTTCCTTTAAAAGCCAGGCTAAAGCTATATTGTACAGATCCAGAGCACGAAGATTTTGAAACTATTGTACAGGATGTATATCTTGGAACAATTCCTTATATGACGCCAAGTGGTACATTTGTTATCAATGGTGCTGAACGTGTTGTTGTTTCCCAATTACACAGATCACCAGGTGTTTTCTTTGGACAATCGTTTCACGCAAATGGAACCAAATTATATTCTGCCAGAGTAATTCCTTTCAAAGGTTCCTGGATAGAATTTGCTACCGATATCAACAGCGTAATGTATGCTTATATCGATAGAAAGAAAAAATTACCAGTTACAACTCTGTTCAGAGCGATTGGTTTCGAAAGAGATAAAGACATTCTTGAAATTTTTGACCTTGCAGAAGAAATCAAGGTATCAAAAACAGGACTTAAAAAATACATCGGCCGAAGATTGGCTGCACGTGTTTTGAATACGTGGCATGAAGATTTCGTTGATGAGGATACAGGAGAAGTTGTATCTATTGAGCGTAACGAAATCATCCTTGATCGTGATACGGTTATCGATAAAGATAATGTTGAAGAAATCATTGATGCCAACGTAAAAACTATCTTATTGCATAAGGAAGATGCAAATCAGGGAGATTATGCTATCATCCACAATACTTTGCAAAAAGACCCGACAAACTCTGAAAAAGAAGCTGTTGAGCACATCTACCGTCAGTTGCGTAATGCAGAACCGCCTGATGAAGAAACAGCTCGTGGCATTATTGATAAATTGTTCTTCTCAGACCAACGTTACAACTTAGGTGAAGTAGGTCGTTACAGAATGAACAAAAAATTAGATCTTGATATCCCAATGGACAAACAGGTTTTGACCAAAGAAGATATCATTACTATTGTGAAGTACTTAATCGAGTTGATCAACTCTAAAGCAGAGATTGATGATATCGATCACTTGTCAAACCGTCGTGTTAGAACTGTAGGAGAGCAGCTTTCAGCTCAATTCGGTGTTGGTTTGGCTCGTATGGCAAGAACCATTCGTGAGAGAATGAACGTTAGAGATAACGAGGTGTTTACACCAATTGACTTGATTAATGCTAAAACATTATCATCAGTTATTAACTCTTTCTTTGGAACAAACCAGTTATCTCAGTTCATGGACCAAACAAACCCATTGGCAGAGATTACACACAAAAGAAGATTGTCTGCCCTTGGACCTGGTGGTCTTTCGAGAGAAAGAGCAGGTTTCGAGGTTCGTGACGTTCACTATACGCACTACGGACGTTTATGTCCGATTGAAACACCGGAAGGACCAAACATCGGTTTGATTTCTTCTCTTGGGGTTTACGCAAAAGTAAACGGAATGGGATTCATCGAAACACCTTACCGTAAGGTAACGGATGGAAAAGTAGATTTGGTTTCTGAACCGGTTTATTTGAGCGCTGAGGAAGAAGAAGGTAAGATGATTGCTCAGGCCAACATCGAAATGAATGATGATGGACAAATTACTGCCGATAAGGTAATTGCCCGTGAAGAAGGTGATTTCCCGGTTGTTGAGCCAAATGTTGTTCACTATACAGACGTTGCGCCTAATCAGATTGCTTCGATTTCTGCATCTTTGATTCCTTTCCTGGAGCATGATGATGCGAACCGTGCGTTGATGGGATCAAACATGATGCGTCAGGCGGTTCCTCTATTAAGACCGGAAGCTCCAATCGTGGGTACAGGTCTTGAAAGACAGGTAGCGTCTGATTCCAGAGTTTTGATTAATGCAGAAGGTGACGGAACAGTAGAATATGTTGATGCTAATATCATCACTATTAAATATGACAGAACTGATGAAGAAAGAATGGTAAGTTTTGACCCGGATGAAAAAACTTATAATTTGATCAAATTCAGAAAAACCAACCAGAGTACTTCAATCAACCTGAAGCCTATCGTAAGAAAAGGGGACAGAGTTGTTAAAGGGCAGGTGCTTTCAGAAGGTTATGCAACTCAAAATGGTGAGCTTGCTTTAGGTAGAAACCTTAAAGTAGCGTTCATGCCTTGGAAAGGGTACAACTTCGAGGATGCAATCGTAATCTCTGAAAAAGTAGTTCGTGATGACATTTTCACCTCTATCCATATCGATGATTATTCATTGGAGGTTAGAGATACTAAACTGGGTAACGAAGAATTAACGAACGATATTCCAAACGTTTCAGAAGAAGCTACCAAAGATTTAGATGAAAATGGTATGATCAGAATTGGAGCCGAAGTAAAACCTGGCGACATCCTGATTGGAAAAATCACTCCAAAAGGAGAATCAGACCCAACACCGGAAGAAAAACTTTTAAGAGCAATCTTTGGTGATAAGGCTGGTGATGTAAAAGACGCTTCATTGAAAGCTTCTCCTTCATTACATGGTGTGGTTCTTGATAAAAAATTATTCGCGAGAGCGGTAAAAGATAAACGTAAGAGAGGTAAAGACAAAGATGATTTGGCCGCTCTTGAAATGGAATTTGAAACCAAATTTGTTGAATTAAAAGACAAGCTTGTTGATAAACTTTTCAATATCGTAAACGGAAAAACTTCGCAAGGAGTTATGAATGATTTGGGTGAAGAAGTATTGCCAAAAGGTAAGAAATACACTCAAAAAATGTTAAATGCTGTTGAAGATTTTGCACACTTAAGCAAAGGACAGTGGGTTGCTGATGACGAAACCAATAAAATGGTTAACGACTTGATCCACAACTATAAGATTAAGCTAAACGATCTTCAGGGAGCATTGCGTAGAGAGAAATTCACGATTACTGTTGGAGATGAGTTACCAGCCGGAATCTTGAAATTGGCAAAAGTGTACATTGCTAAAAAACGTAAGCTGAAAGTAGGGGATAAGATGGCGGGACGTCACGGTAACAAAGGTATTGTTGCCAGAATCGTTCGTCACGAAGATATGCCTTTCCTGGAAGACGGAACACCAGTTGATATCGTATTGAACCCACTTGGGGTACCTTCACGTATGAACATCGGTCAGATTTATGAAACAGTACTAGGGTGGGCCGGACAAAAATTGGGTAGAAAATTCGCTACGCCAATCTTCGACGGTGCTTCTTTGGATGAAATCAATAAATTGACTGACGAAGCCGGAATCCCAAGATTCGGACATACTTACCTTTATGATGGAGGAACAGGTGAGCGTTTCCACCAGCCAGCAACTGTCGGAGTTATCTATATGCTGAAACTTGGACACATGGTTGATGACAAGATGCACGCACGTTCTATCGGACCATACTCGTTGATCACTCAGCAGCCTCTTGGAGGTAAAGCTCAATTCGGGGGTCAGCGTTTTGGAGAGATGGAGGTTTGGGCTCTTGAAGCTTACGGTGCATCAAGCACGCTTAGAGAAATTTTGACTGTTAAATCGGATGACGTTATTGGTAGAGCTAAAACTTACGAAGCTATCGTTAAGGGTGAAACTATGCCAGAACCAGGATTACCAGAATCGTTCAACGTATTGATGCACGAATTGAAAGGTCTTGGATTAGACATCAGATTAGAGGAATAGTTTTTAGTTCCGGAGTTTAGGATATCCGTCCTAAACTCCGGGCTTTAAGCAAATAAAAGGTTTTCAATATCACAATATCAATAGTAAAGACTATGATGAACAGAAATAAAGATAAAAACCAAATTAAAAGGTTTGACAAAATTTCGATAGGATTAGCTTCTCCAGAATCTATCTTGGCTGAGTCAAGAGGTGAGGTTTTGAAGCCGGAAACTATCAACTATAGAACCCACAAACCAGAGCGTGACGGTCTTTTCTGCGAACGAATTTTCGGTCCTGTAAAAGATTTCGAATGTGCTTGTGGTAAATATAAAAGAATCCGCTACAAAGGTATCGTTTGTGACCGTTGTGGTGTGGAAGTTACTGAAAAGAAAGTACGTAGAGATAGAGTAGGTCACATCAATTTGGTGGTGCCAATTGCTCACATCTGGTATTTCCGTTCACTTCCAAACAAAATTGGTTATATCCTTGGACTTCCGTCTAAAAAACTGGATATGATCATTTACTACGAAAGATATGTAGTAATCCAGCCAGGTATCGCTAAAGGTCCTGATGGAGATTCATTACATAGATTGGACTTCCTGACAGAAGAAGAGTATCTGAATATTTTGGATACGCTTCCAATGGAAAACCAATATTTAGATGACAACGATCCAAACAAATTCATCGCTAAAATGGGTGCTGAATGTATCATGGACTTGTTGGCAAGAATTGATTTGGATGAATTGTCATACGAATTAAGACACTCTGCAAACAACGAAACCTCTAAGCAACGTAAGACTGAAGCTTTAAAGAGACTTCAGGTTGTTGAATCATTCCGTGAGTCTAACGAAAACCGTGAGAACCGTCCGGAATGGATGATCATGAAAGTAGTTCCGGTTATCCCGCCTGAATTGCGTCCGTTGGTGCCGCTTGATGGTGGTCGTTTTGCAACGTCAGATTTGAACGATTTGTATAGAAGAGTAATCATCCGTAACAACCGTTTGAAGCGTTTGATGGAAATTAAAGCTCCGGAAGTAATCCTTCGTAACGAAAAACGTATGTTGCAGGAATCTGTTGACTCGTTATTCGATAACACAAGAAAAGCTTCTGCTGTAAAAACAGAATCTAACAGACCATTAAAATCACTTTCTGATTCCTTGAAAGGTAAGCAGGGACGTTTCCGTCAAAACCTTTTGGGTAAACGTGTGGATTATTCTGCCCGTTCGGTAATTGTCGTTGGACCTGAATTGAAATTATTTGAATGCGGTCTTCCAAAAGATATGGCTGCTGAACTTTACAAGCCTTTCGTAATCCGTAAGCTGATTGAAAGAGGAATTGTAAAAACAGTAAAATCTGCTAAGAAGATTATTGATAAAAAAGAACCGGTAGTATGGGATATCCTTGAAAATGTAATCAAAGGACACCCTGTATTACTGAACCGTGCTCCTACATTGCACAGATTGGGTATCCAGGCGTTCCAGCCAAAACTAATCGAAGGAAAAGCAATTCAGCTTCACCCATTGGTTTGTACGGCTTTTAACGCGGATTTCGATGGTGACCAGATGGCAGTTCACTTGCCACTTGGGCCAGAGGCTATCCTGGAAGCTCAATTGTTGATGTTGGCTTCTCACAATATCTTGAACCCTGCTAACGGTGCTCCAATTACGGTACCTTCTCAGGACATGGTTTTGGGTCTGTACTACATGACCAAAGAGCGTTTGTCTACTCCGGATCACAAAATTTTGGGTGAAGGATTGACATTCTATTCTGCGGAAGAAGTAAACATTGCCTTGAATGAAGGAAGATTGGAATTAAACGCCCGAGTGAAAATCAGAGCTAAAGATTTCAATGAAAATGGAGAATTGGTTTATAAAATCATCCAGACTACTGCAGGACGTGTACTTTTCAACGAAGTAGTTCCTGAAGCAGCCGGATATATCAACCAGGTATTGACCAAAAAATCGTTAAGAGATATTATTGGTGGAATTTTAAGCGTAACAGATGTACCTACAACTGCTGCCTTCCTTGATAATATGAAAGATATGGGTTACAGATTCGCCTTCCGCGGAGGTCTGTCATTCAGCTTGGGAGATATCAAAATTCCAGATCAAAAACAATCATTAATTGATGATGCCAACGAACAGGTAGAAGGTATCTCAATGAACTATAACATGGGTCTTATCACCAATAACGAACGTTACAACCAGGTTATTGACGTGTGGACTTCAACCAATGCTTTGCTTACAGAATTAGCAATGAAAAACATTAGAGAAGATCAGCAAGGATTCAACTCTGTGTATATGATGCTTGACTCTGGGGCGAGGGGTTCTAAAGAGCAGATTCGTCAGCTGACCGGTATGCGTGGATTGATGGCTAAGCCTAAAAAATCGACTGCCGGTGGTGGTGAAATTATCGAGAACCCGATTTTGTCTAACTTTAAGGAAGGTCTTTCCATCCTTGAGTACTTTATCTCTACTCACGGTGCTCGTAAAGGTCTTGCGGATACCGCTTTGAAAACGGCGGATGCGGGTTACTTGACAAGAAGATTGCACGACGTTTCTCAGGACGTTATCGTAAACACAGAAGATTGCGGTACATTGAGAGGTGTTGAAGTAGGAGCATTGAAAAAGAACGAAGAGATTGTTGAGACTCTTGGAGAAAGAATCTTAGGACGTGTAGCTTTACAAGATGTAATCAACCCGCTTACCAGCGAGGTTTTGGTTGCAGCTGGTGAACAAATTACTGAAGCTGTTGTTAAATTGATTGACGAATCGCCAATTGAAAAAGTGGAAGTTCGTTCGCCATTAACATGTGAAGCAGATAAAGGAATTTGTGCTAAATGTTACGGAAGAAACTTGGCAACCGGAAAAATGACCCAAAAGGGTGAGGCTGTTGGTGTAATTGCAGCGCAGTCTATTGGTGAGCCAGGTACACAGTTAACACTTCGTACCTTCCACGTTGGAGGGGTTGCTGGAGGTCTTTCTGAAGAATCAAGCATCACTACAAAATTCAGCGGTCGTCTTGAAATCGAAGATCTTAAAACTGTTAAAGGAGAAGATCTTGAAGGAAATACTACTGATATTGTAATTTCTCGTTCAACAGAATTAAAATTGATTGATGTTAAGACAGGTATTGTTCTTAATACACATAACATTCCTTACGGTTCAAGCATTTTTGTTAAAGATGGTGACGTTGTTGAAAAAGGAACGACTATCTGTAAATGGGATCCGTATAACGGGGTTATCATCTCTGAATTCACAGGTAAAGTAGCCTATGAAGATTTAGAGCAAGGACAGTCATACCAGGTTGAAATCGATGAGCAGACAGGTTTCCAGGAGAAAGTAATTTCTGAAGGAAGAAACAAGAAATTGATTCCTACTTTGTTAATCTACGGTAAAGACGGTGAATTGATCCGTTCTTACAACTTACCGGTTGGAGCCCACTTGATGGTTGAAAACGGTGAGAAGATTAAAGCAGGTAAAGTTTTGGTAAAAATACCACGTCGTTCTTCTAAAGCTGGAGATATTACCGGAGGTCTTCCAAGAATTACGGAGTTGTTAGAAGCTCGTAATCCTTCGAACCCGGCTGTTGTTTCTGAAATTGACGGTGTTGTATCGTTTGGTAAGATCAAGAGAGGTAACCGTGAAATCGTAATTGAGTCTAAATTTGGCGAAATCAAGAAATATCTTGTAAAACTTTCCAGCCAGATTCTTGTACAGGAAAACGACTTCGTAAAAGCAGGTATGCCATTGTCTGACGGAGCAATTACTCCTGACGATATCTTGAGAATCCAGGGACCATCAGCAGTACAGCAATATCTTGTAAATGAAATTCAGGAAGTTTACCGTCTGCAAGGGGTAAAAATCAACGACAAACACTTTGAAGTTGTAATCCGCCAGATGATGCGTAAAGTTCAGGTTCAGGATCCGGGAGATACATTGTTCCTTGAAGATCAGCTAATCCATACTAAAGACTTTATCTATGAAAACGATAAGCTTTACGGTATGAAAGTAGTTGAAGATGCAGGTGATTCTGAAAACCTTAAACCAGGACAGATTGTTTCTCCTCGTCAATTACGTGACGAAAATTCACTATTGAAGCGTACGGATAAAAATCAGGTTGTAGCAAGAGATGTTATCACGGCTACTGCTACTCCGGTGTTACAAGGTATTACCAGAGCTTCGTTGCAGACTAAATCATTCATCTCTGCGGCATCGTTCCAGGAAACAACTAAAGTATTGAACGAAGCTGCTGTTGCTGGAAAAGTAGACATGCTTGAGGGACTTAAAGAAAATGTTATCGTTGGACACAGAATTCCTGCTGGTACAGGTATGAGAGATTACGATAATGTAATTGTAGGTTCTAAAGAAGAATACAATGAGCTAATGGCTGCAAAAGAAGAATATAATTATTAAGATATGAGCGATTCAAAACAACCACAAGGTCAGATCAATATTGAATTGGATGAAAAAACTGCCGAAGGAATTTATTCCAATCTGGCTATTATTAACCATTCAGCTTCAGAATTTGTATTGGATTTCGTAAGCATCATGCCGGGAATTCCAAAGGCAAAAGTGAAATCTAGAATCGTTTTGACACCGCAGCATGCCAAAAGATTATTAAAGGCTATAGGAGAGAATATCCACCGTTATGAAAGCGCCCACGGCGAAATAAAAGACACGGAACAACCTCCAATTCCTCTGAATTTTGGTCCTGCCGGACAAGCATAAACAAAAAGCCTCCTAAATTTCAGGAGGCTTTTTTATTTTGCATTGTTTGCTCAGCGTAATGCTACTTCAACGTTTTTTATTGAACTTCATCGGGTTTATTTTTTTTTGGACAGCAGTTTCTCTAAGTTTATCTGTGAATTAAAATTTCATTACAAATACTGCCAATACTACCACGCTAGCTAATTTTCCCTAAGATTAGAGTAATGTATTAAATTTATTTGAGATGAAGATTTTGTATAAAGAATCGAATGCCGTTGGTCGTAATGATGATACAATGCTGTCAAGCAATTCCATTGTCAGATTTTTTGTGTTTATGGTTTTACTTTTATTGAGTTGTGCAGGTCTTTTTGGTTAGTGACATCAAGAATAAAGATTTAAATAAGTAATGCTCTTCTTCCTTTTTTTTTCAAATTGTGATGGAGGGTTTTTTTATGTCTCGGATAAAAAGATTAGAGTTTTTGTAAGAAAAAATTGTATAAATAATTTTTTTAAATAATAAAACCGGCAAAACTTCTCTAAAAGTTATGCATTTGTTGCAATAGTGTTAATGGTGAATTTCGTTGCTAAAAGTGTTTAAAAAAAAGATTTTTTATTGCTTATATATGGTAGTTTCAATGCTGTTCATAAATTTTTTCTTTAAATATTAATTTTGTGTTAAATATTATATTAATTTTCCGCGTTGTTTGAATCGCATTTTTTTATGCAAATTATGGAGATATTTTAAGGGATTTGTCAATTTCTTTGAAGCTCTTTTGTTCTGTCCTGTAATGTGGGATTCAATTAACAGATGTTCTTACCTTATTTTTAATCAATTTACTTAAACTATGATGAATTATTACACTCTTTCGAGTTTTAGAAAAACCTCTAAACTCAGAAAAGGGATTGGGAATTTGGCTGACCCCCGGCCTGATTCTATTTCTCGCGGAGCTAGGCCTTCTTGGGTTAGCTTGTTTTTGATAGTCATGTTGATGGCTATGAATCATTCAGTTTGGGCCCAGAACTCGGCAAATTACACGTTTGCCACTTCCACTACAGGTTCACTGGCACTTGATATGAATGGCGGAGCCATTGATATGAGTACAGGAACAACACAGCTGGTAGGTGCTGGTCTTGACGCAACCGCTTCAGCTGTTACGAATATTGGATTCGACTTCCACTTTATGGGAAACAGGTTTACCCAATTTTCGGTTCAGGAAGATGGAATCTTGCAATTGGGATCAACAGCTGCGCCAACCAATACCTACACAATAAATGGAGGTTCGGCTACTTCTCCAAGACTTTCAGCTTTTAATGCTGATTTAAGAACAGGTCAGACTACAGGAAAAGTTCATTATAAAGTATCAGGTACAGCACCTAACCGAGTTTTGGTTGTTGAGTTCGTTAATATGCAGCTTTTCTATACAAGTTCGGCAATGTCAGGAAATTCGACATTTCAGATACGACTTTATGAAAAAGGTAATGTAGAATATGTTTATGGAAGTATGTCGGCTGTAGATGTTGGTGCCGGAAACAAATCCCCTTCTATTGGTTTTTATACTGGGTCTGCTACAGGTGCTTTTGCTTCAGTTTTATATGCTGGAAATACTGTTTCTGTAACGAATCCATATGCTGCCAATCCTGCAGTAGCTGCTTTAGGAGCTATTGCCAATCTGGATTCAGCTGCTGATGGGAGCAGAAGAGTTTATCAGTTTATTCCTCCGGGAAATCCTGGTAATGCACTAGCTACTGTTATTCCACCGCCCACATTTTTATCTTTTTCAAATGTTGGAGCAGGCAATATGACATTGAATTGGGCTGAATCTTCTCCTAATATTGATGTAGTAAAATATATAATTTTAAGATCTTCTGATGGTGGAGCTACTTATACACTGGCTGGTACTGTAAACGTAGGAACTACTACTTACAATGCAACTGGATTAACTCCAAGTACTACCTATTCATGGCGTATTTATGCCATTAGTGAAGGAGGGAAAAGTACAAACTTAGATGCTGTTCAGGCAACAAATCCTCCGGGCACTTTTACATCTATTGCAACAGGAAACTGGAATTCAGCGGCAACCTGGGATGCAGGAAGCGTTCCGAATTCTTTTGACAATGCGGTAGTTTCTGCAGGAACAACGGTAACGGTTGATGCAACCGGTTTGTCTATAAACAATCTTTCCGTTGAAGGAACTTTAGCTTATGGAACTACACCAACCAATTTTACGGTAGGCAATAATCTAACAGTAGCATCAGGTGGAATTGTAAACGTTTTTAACGGAACTACAGGAAAAACATTGACTGTTGCCGGAAATATAACAAACAATGGTGTGATTGATGTGTCCGTCGGTGCAACTACAGCTGGTAACTTAACATTAAGTGGAACGGCTGTTCAAACAGTGAATGGTTCTGGAACATTTAATACAGGTGTTATCAGAAACCTGACGTTCAGCAATACTGCAACGGCCACGCCAAACATTAACTGGCTTATCAATAATGTAAAGGTGGCTTATAACCTAAACCTTACAGGAGCCAGAATTAATTTGGGTACTAACAAAATGACTTTTGGGAATGGTGCTGCAGGTAATACTTTGACTGCACCTGTGGGTACAGGATTCTTGTCAGGAGCTAAGTTTTCAAGATGGTGGACGGCTACTGCAACAGGAACAGGTATTTCTGCAGGATCAGATCCTACAGGAACGGCGAGTAGATATCCGTTTATCAATGCTGCTGGTGACAGTAGAGCAATGTACATTACTAGAACTAACGCAACAGGTGCTGCAGCCGGTGAATTGGCAGTTATATATAATGATGCTTCTGGTATTACTTCAGGTTTGACCGTTGCAGACGGAGCTTATACCGTAAGCGAAAGATATAATGGAAACTGGGTAGTTTCAAATGAAGGGACACCTATTAGTTCAAGCTCATATACTGTAGTTTTATTCGCGCAAAATGCATTTCCTGCATTGGTGAATGGAAATGCAAGAGTTATGTTTGCTAATGCGGCTATTGGAGGTGCTCACCAAAATGGGACGACAACTCCGGGAGCACAAAGAATTACAGTATCTCAGACAGACTTGCTTTCGGCTCCTTTATATGTGGGTGTTGCATCTTCTGATATTCCATTTATTTCTGTTGCTAACGGAAACTGGACTACACCAGCTACATGGAATAAGAATGCAGTGCCAGGTACTACTGATGTTGTAACAATAGCAAATAACACAACTGTAGCTTTAGACGGAACAAATACTATTACAGGTTTGACCGTAGCAACAGGAGGTACTTTGAATGCGGCAACCGGAAGTCTTAATTTTACAAGCCTTACAAATAGCGGTACCGTAAATGTTTCAGGTGGTGCTTTGGCAGCTTCTGGTACTGTTACAAATAATAACATAATGAGTGTTACTGGCGGTAGCTTAAGTGTTACAGGAGCAAGCACTACAGGTATCACAAATGGAGCTAGTGCTACGCTTACTGTTGGAGGAGGTACAATTAACCTTTCTGCTGCAGGAGCAAATAACCGTACTTTTGCAAATAATGGGGTTATGACTGTTACATCGGGAACTGTAAATGTTTTCGGTAACATGGTTCACAATGGAGGTTCTACTTTCAATCAAAGTGGTGGAAATATCAATATTGACGGTAATGATGGAGGAAATGCTGCTAACTCTGTGGCTTCTGGAACAAATATCTTGAACATTACTGCAAATGCTGTGGCTAATCTAAGTCTTACAGGTGGTACGATTACTATTGTTGACCCTCCTCAAAGTTCAAGTACTTCAACCTATTCGTTGAGAATTTCTCAAGCTGGAGCATATAATTCAGCTGGAGTTAACCATACTTTCAAATTTGGAGATGGTATATCTAATGATAATAGTGCTACAGGAAGTAATGGATTTTATATATACCTCTTCCCGGGAAGCTCCCTTTATGGTTTAGGAAATGTTACTGTAGATGTAGGTACTATTGGGACGAATAGATTTGTAAAAACAAACAGTACGATTCCAATTAAAGGTAACCTGAATATTATTTCCGGTGAATACCAAATGGGAACTACACACCATTTAGCAGGAAACCTTATTAATAACGGAACACTAACAGCAGGAAGTACATTAAATATTAATGACTTTAATGGTTCGGCTGTTCCATCTACAAATCCTCAGACTATTTCCGGAGCAGGTGTATTCAGAAACTCAGGAACTACTTCTACTGCTAATTTGACATCTTTAACGGTTAACAATACTAACGCAACAGGATTAACTTTGGATGTTCCTTTATCAATTAGTGGGACATTAACGCTTACAAGCGGAAAAGTTAATACGACTAATGTTAACCTATTGACATTAGGAACTGCTACTGCTGGTGGAACATTAACAGGAGGAAGCGCAACAGCTTATGTAAACGGTCCGTTGGCAAGAACTATAATAAGTGGTAACCCAAATACTACTTACCTGCATTTCCCAGTTGGAAAAGCTGCTTATGCACCAATTTGGTTAGCTCCTGCTACTACTGCGGTTTCTAACTTTAAAGCAGAAGCTTTTGATTCTAATACAGGTACAGCAGACGTAAGCTTACTTAATTTGTCTGCAACAAGAAGATGGGAAATTCCTTTAATGTCAGGTACAATTACTGATATGAATGTAAGATTGGGAGATGCTTCAATTGTGAGCACAAGTATCCCTGTTCAGGCGTTAACTCCCGCAGGTGTTTACACAAATGCTTTTGGTAGCGTTGCTACTTATGCAGCTGGAACGGCTGGAGCTCCTAATACTACTCAGTCCAATCTGCCTATTTCTGCCGCTAATTTCACAGGCTATGTTTCTTTTGCAGATTCTAATGCTTGTAGTGGTACTCCAAATCCAGGAAATACTGTAGCTTCTGCTACTACAATTTGCGCTGGTGCTTCTGTAGCATTAAGCCTGCAAAATGCAATTTCTGGTTCAGGTGTTACGTATCAATGGAAAAGTTCTACAGACGGAACTGTTTATAATGATATTGCCGGGGCAAACACACCTACATTGACTGTAGTGCCAACGGTAGCTACATATTATGAGTGCGTAGTGACATGTTCTGCGGGACCAGCTACAGGAACTTCAACTCCTGTGCATATTGTTTTCACACATCAGGTTGCGACAAATACGCCGGCTACACGTTGTGGTACGGGAACTGTTCAGTTGGCAGCTACACCAAGTGCAGGTGCTACTATCAATTGGTATGCAGCAGCAGCTGGAGGTGCTCCGGTAGCTACAGGAAATACCTTTACAACTCCATCTATTTCTGCAACAACAACCTACTATGTTGCTGCTGAAGTGTCTACTCCACCTGCTGCTAATACATTAGGAGCCGGAGCAACAAATTCAACTACTGCAGGACAATCTTTCTTCCCTGGAAGCTGGGGAGGAACCAAGACTCAGTATATTATCAGAGCTTCTGAATTGATTGCCGCTGGATTTTCAGGAACGTCTAACTTTACTAGTTTAGGGTTTGAACCTACAACTTCAGGTCAGGCTTACCAAGGATTTACTGTACAATTGGCAAATACAACAGCAACGACAGCTCCTACAACTACTTTTATTAACTCAGGATTGGTCCAAGTATACGCTGGAACCGGAACCAATGGTGGATTTACACCAGTAGCTAACACAGTGAATACATTAGCTTTTGGAACAGGTGCAGGTTCATCTTCAGTATTCAACTGGGATGGTAGTTCTAACATTCTTGTTACTATTTCATGGAGTAGTGTTCCAAGCAATACATCTTCTTCAAGTAGTTCTTTAAAGGTAGATGATGTAGGATTCGTAGCATCGGCTTACAGACAGAGAGATAGTGTTACTCCTGCAGCGATGTTAGCTGAAACGGATGTAAGCAGTACAACTAATTTCAGACCTAAATTTATAATCAACGGGCAGTCCATCTGTTCTTCGCCAAGAGTTGCTGTTGTTGCTACGGTAACAACTGCTCCGGCTCTTACATTGAGTGGAAACCCGGCCGCGGTTTGTGGAGGTGTTGCTACTACAGCTGTAACAATTACTGCTGGTGCTTCAGATTATGATACGTATGTATGGTCGCCTTCTACAGGTGTTTCCGGAAATGCTGGTTCAGGATGGACATTCACTTCTTCGGCAACTACTGCATACACGCTTACTGCAACCAACACTACAAGTGGATGTTCTAATACCGCAACAGTGAATGTTACTGTAAATACAACTCCTCCTGCAATTACTGTGACGCCTGATGCGCCTGCAGTTTGCGCCGGAAGTGTACAGCAATTGACAGTATCAGGTGTGCCTACCTCACCAACTGTTGTTTCCGGAACGGGAGCTGCTACTTCAGGTACTAACGCTACTAATGCAACATTAGGTCCAAATCCATTCCAGGCATATTATGGTGGTACAAAACAACAGTGGATTTATACTGCAGCTGAATTGACGGCTTTAGGCTTTATTCCTAATACGCAGATTAGTGCTATAAAATTAGATTTAGCTACAGCCAATACTACATATGCACTTAACAATCTTGTTGTAAAAATGAAAAACTCTGCTACAGCAAGTTTTGCTACAGCTACTTCATGGGAGGCGGGTATGACAACGGTTAAGGCTGCTGCTAACTATACTCCGGTTGTAGGCTTGAATAATTTTGTGTTAGACGCTCCTTTTACCTGGAATGGTACTGATAACTTAATTATTGAAATGAACTATAGCAATAATAACGGTGGTAATAGTACTACTTATAACACGGCTAAACATAGCCCTACAACTTTTGTAAGTACTATTTTCTATAGAGCAGATAATGTGACTGGTACAGCAATAGATGCATTTGTTGGAACTTCAAGTTTTACTTATAGCTCTAGAAATGATGTTACGTTTGAAATAATTGCTCCTGCAATTACCTGGACATCAACTGGAACAGGTGACTTGTTTACTGACGCAGCAGGTACAATTGCATACGTAGCCGGTAGTGCAGCAGGAAGAATATATGTGAAACCTGTTGGTAACACAACATATACAGCTACTGCTACTATTGGAACCTGTTCTTCAGCAGACAGTACTTTGGTAACTGTTACACCAACTGTAACTCCTAACTTTGCTGAAATTGGAACAATTTGTCAGTCATCTACGGCTCCAATACTTGCTACGACTTCTCCAAACGGAATTACCGGAACATGGTCTCCTGCAACGGTTAATATGAGTGCAAACGGAAGTTATGTGTTCACGCCAACCGCTGGACAATGTGCTACAACCCAAACGTTGAATGTGGTTATTACTCCACAGACTGTTCCTAACTTTGCACCAATTGCAGATATTTGTCAGGGCTCAACAGCTCCAACATTGGCAACAACTTCTCCAAATGGAGTTACAGGAACATGGAGTCCTGCAACAATCAGTAACACAGCTAGCGGAAGCTATGTGTTTACTCCGGCTGCAGGACAATGTGCTACAACTCAAACGTTGAATGTAACTGTAACGGTTACTCCGGCTCCAACAGCTACCTCTCCACAAGATTTCCCTGCTGGTGCAACATTGGCAAGTTTGACTGTGAATGGTACTGGAATTATCTGGTATGACTCAAGTGCAGCTGGAAACGTATTGCCATCTACAACTCCAATAGTTTCTGGAACAACTTACTATGCATCACAAACTGTTGGTGGTTGCGAAAGTGTTCAAAGAGTAGCTATACAGGCGGGTACGGCACTGGGAGTAATTGGTTTCGATAATGCAAACTTTAAGTACTATCCAAACCCTGTAAACAATATCTTAACTGTATCTTACAGCGAAGCCATAACTGGTCTTAAACTTTACAACATGGTAGGTCAGCAGCTGATTACTAAATCAGTAAATGCAAATGAGACACAAATCGATATGTCTAATTTGCCAGCAGGATCTTACTTGTTAGAAGTGTCTGCAGGCAACAAATCTAAAATGGTTAAACTGTTGAAAAATCAATAATCAATTTTTATTGATAAAATGAAAAGCCTCCTTCGGGAGGCTTTTTTTGTTGTAAAAAAGTTATTAAAATGAAAATTTTTAAATTTCTATAAAGATTTTTTTTGTTAAAAAATTTCTTTGTAATCGTTTAAAGCACAATAAGTTTCGATGAATAACATAAAATGTTAATTCTTAACAAAAAGATAATACGTTTGTTTAATATTTTATTAACGAATCCTTAACTTTGTGAAAAACAAATTTATAATGAAAAAAACTTTACTATTTACAACCTTACGGACACTGATGATTTTGGTGTTTGGATTATTTTTTAATGGAGTATGGGGGCAAACAGAATATGTGTGGGATTGTAGTTCTGCATCTACCCCTACATCTGGAACAAACTCAAATATTACTGTTGGCACTTGGGCTCAGAGGAATAATAATGGGACAACTACCTTTATTACTACCACGGCTGCTTCATCGGGTTATGCAGGAAGTTCTGGTACTAGTAATTTCGGGCTTGCAGCTAGAACTGGAGCACTAAATACAGCGTCTAATGGTAGTGCCTATGTTGAAATTTCTTTTACACCTGCATCGGGATATTCGCTTTCCATAACGGGTGTGTCTTTTGGTTCTAGATCATCAGGTACAGGGCCAGCTTTGGCTTCTATCAGAACCAGTCTTGATAATTATGGTTCAACAGTGGCTTCAAATACTTTATCTACAGGAAGTACATGGCAATTAATTTCACCATCAATGACTGCTATTTCGGGTGGGCAAAATGTAGCCATAACACTTAGAATATATGGTTCTAATGGTTCAGGCGGTGCATCGGCAGGTACCGCAAATTGGAGGTTAGATGATATTAAAGTTACGATCGAGGCAAAACAAATTACAACTTGGGATGGAACTGCTTGGTCAAACGGAACACCAACTTCTTCTTTAGACGCTATTATAGCAGGAGATTACTCTACAGGTGCAGCTGCGCCACAAGGGGCATTTACAGCTAAATCGCTTGCGGTAAATTCAGGGATATTTACAGTGGCATCAGGAACTTCGGTAACTGTTGAAAATGCAATTGTAAACAATGCAGCTTCAAGTAATTTTATTGTAGAGAACAATGCGAATCTGATTCAGACAAATGCTGTAGCCAATACAGGATCAATCAAAGTAAAAAGAAATAGTAACCCATTATACCGTTTTGACTACACTTTATGGTCTTCACCTGTAATCGGGCAAAACCTAAAAGGTTTTTCTTCGGCAACGCTTTCCAACAGATTTTATACATACAACACAGCTACGGGTACAAATGGTGATTACGAAGCTGTTTTCCCAACGCAAAGTGAAGGGTCCTATAATTTTGAATCAGGAAAAGGTTACTTAATCAGAACTCCGGACTCACATCCGGCCTATGTTGCAGGCAATCCTGGAACTGCAATCAATGCAGAATTTACAGGTGTTCCATACAACCAAAGTGTAAACGTGGCACTTTCAAATGCAAATACAGGTTTCAACCTTGTTGGAAATCCTTATCCATCTGCAATTTCAATTGCTCAATTGTTTTCTTCTAACTCCGATGCAATTGATGGAACAATCTGGTTCTGGAGAAAAAGAAACGGAGCTTCAGGTAGCGGTTACGCTACTTCAACAGGAATGGGAGTAACAAGTGCCCAGCCGGAAGCAGCAGCTCTTAACCCAAATGGTGTAATCAATGCCGGACAAGGATTTTTCGTAAAAGTAAAATCAGGAGCGACTCAAAATACATTGAATTTTAGCAATGCGCTTCGTTCAGCAACTACCGGAGGTGCATTTTTTAGAAATGCAAATACAACCGAAGTAGAAAGACACAGAATATGGTTGAATCTTTCTAACGGAACTGAGGTTGTAGGTCAGACTTTATTAGGTTATATGACAGGTGCTACTTCAGGTGTTGATTATGGTATTGAAGGTAGCTATTTTAATGATAGTGCCATTGCATTCACTTCTTATATCGAAAACAAGGAATTTGCAATTCAGGGAAGAAGTCTTCCTTTTACATCTGATGATGTGGTTCCAATGAGCTTTAAAACAGATGTTGCAGGAAACTACACTATTGCAATTGATCATGTTGATGGACTTTTTGCGGGCAGCCAGGAAGTTTTCTTAAAAGATAATGCGACAGGACAACTTCATAATCTTAAATCAGGTGCTTATTCATTTGCGTCTGAAACAGGAGTATTTAACAATCGTTTTGAGATAGTTTACAGAGCAGCACTTGGTGTGAAGGTACCTACAATTTCTTCTAATAATATTGTAGCATACAAACAAAACGGTTCTTTGGTTATCAATTCCGGAAACTATGTTATGGAAAACATTGAGCTTTACGATATGAGCGGCCGTCTTATTTATACCAAAAATAATATCGACGCTTCATCAACAGTAATAGCAAATCTTCCTATTGCAAACCAGGTTTTGGTAGTTAAAATTACTACGGCTGAAAATGGAACTGCCAACAAAAAAATTGTTTACTAATATTACCCCGTCAGATATGAAAAACTCAATTACAACAAAAATATCAAGCCTGTTGCTTTTGTTATTCCTAAGCACGGCATCTTTCGCTCAAAATCCAACTGAAGCACCAGATGATGAAGATGTAACGCCAGCACCAATCAATGATTATATCGTGCCAATGCTTTTGGCAGGAGTGGTTTTAGGCTACACTTTTATTAAAGGAAAAGCGAAAAAGGCTTAATTGTTAGAAGCTCAAAAACAAAAAGGCTGTACAATGTACAGCCTTTTTTTATTGATGTTTTTTGATTAATCAAATTCTGAAGTAAAAAACAATTTCACAGTTGGGTATTTGTTTTGTGTCATCTGGATAGTGAAATCAGAATCGGCAAGAAATACCAATTGCCCGTATTTGTCATGGGCCAAAAACTTCTGCTTGATGCGTTTGAACTCCTTAAACTCTTCATTTCGGGCATCATCAGGTTTTACCCAGCATGCTTTATGCACCGGAAAGTTTTCATACGAACATTTAGCCCCGTATTCATGCTCCAATCTATATTGGATAACTTCATACTGCAAAGCTCCCACGGTCCCGATTACTTTTCTGTTGTTCATTTCCAAAGTGAAAAGCTGGGCTACACCTTCATCCATCAGCTGGTCAATTCCTTTTTCAAGCTGTTTCGATTTCAACGGATCGGCATTGTTGATATAACGGAAATGTTCCGGCGAAAAACTAGGAATTCCCTTAAAGCTCATCAATTCGCCTTCCGTTAAGGTGTCTCCAATTTTAAAATTCCCGGTATCGTGCAGACCTACAATATCACCCGGATAAGAGATATCGACAATTTCTTTTTTCTCGGCAAAGAAAGCATTCGGACTTGAGAATTTTAAAGTTTTATTCTGGCGTACATGCAAATAAGGCTTGTTTCTTTCAAAAGTACCCGATACGATTTTGACAAAAGCCAGCCTGTCCCTGTGTTTTGGGTCCATATTGGCGTGGATTTTAAATACAAATCCCGACATTTTACTTTCGTAAGGGTCTACCAATCTTGTTTCAGATTCTTTCGGTCTTGGTGACGGTGCAATTTCTATAAAGCAATCCAAAAGCTCACGAACTCCGAAGTTATTCAGGGCAGAACCAAAAAATACAGGCTGTAGCTTTCCTTCAAGATAGGCCTCCCTGTTAAAGTTTGGATAAACTTCTTCAATCAGTTCCAGCTCCTCACGCAGTTTATCTGCCGGTTTTTGGCCGATGATTTTTTCCAGTTCAGGATTCTGGACATCAGAAAAAGCAATGGTTTCTTCAATGTTTTTACGGCTGTCGCCACTAAAAAGATTGATGTTTTTCTCCCACAGGTTATAGATTCCCTGGAAATCATAACCCATTCCAATTGGGAAACTCAATGGAGTAACCGTCAATCCTAATTTTTGTTCCACTTCGTCCATCAGGTCGAAAGCATCTTTTCCTTCGCGGTCTAATTTGTTGATGAAAACAATCATCGGGATATTTCTCATTCGGCAAACAGCAACTAATTTCTCTGTCTGTTCCTCAACCCCTTTTGCCACGTCAATAACAACAATAACACTGTCAACTGCAGTAAGCGTTCTATAGGTATCTTCCGCAAAATCCTTGTGTCCCGGCGTATCGAGAATATTGATTTTTTTATCCTTATAGTTGAAAGCCAAAACCGAGGTCGAAACCGAAATCCCTCTCTGGCGCTCAATTTCCATAAAGTCGGAAGTGGCACCTTTCTTAATTTTATTGTTTTTTACGGCTCCGGCTTCCTGAATTGCTCCTCCAAACAAAAGTAATTTTTCAGTCAGTGTTGTTTTTCCGGCATCGGGATGCGAAATAATCCCAAAAGTTCTTCTTCTTTCTATTTCTTTTTGAAAACTCATATCCTGTATAAAAATGGATTGCAAAAATACTATTTATTCAACAAATAATCAGCGTATAATAATAACAAGAAACCGGAGTTATGCTTTTTTATAAATACGGCGTCCCAATACATGAAAATATCGCTAATAATTTGTTAATAAATTTTTGTTAATAGTAAGGCCCGTACTTGTTTAATGCGTTTGAATTGTTACTTTTGTTGATTGCTATTCAGGCGTTAAATTAATTCCCAACTTATAGAATTTACATAATGAAATTAAAACAATTGTTCTTCGGAGTACTGCTTTCCGCAAGTTTTACGAGTTTTGCTCAAAATAACAATAAGGAAGTTTTATTTACAATTGACGGTAAGCCTTATTATACCGACGAATTTGCAAGGGTTTACAATAAAAATATTGATTTGGTAAAAGACGAATCCCAAAAAGATTTAAATCAATATCTGGACTTATTTGTAGGTTATAAGTTGAAAATTAATAAAGCCAATAAGCTGGGACTTCAAAACGGACAGGCCTATCAGGCGGAATTAAAGTCATACAGAAACCAACTTTCAAAAAATTATCTTACGGATTCCAAGGTTACACAGGAATTAATCGAAGAAGCCTATCAAAGGTCACAGAAAGAAATCAAGGCAGCCCACATCTTGTTTATGGTAGATGAGAATGCTTCGCCGGAAGATACTCTTAAAGCCTATAAAAAAGCAGTTGAGGTTAGGGAAAAAGCCTTGAAAGGTGAAAACTTTGGTGACCTGGCTGTTAAATATTCCGAAGATCCTTCAGCGAAAGAAAATAAAGGAGAGTTAGGTTATTTTTCAGCTTTCAGAATGGTATATCCATTTGAATCTGCAGCCTACAAAACTCAAAAAGGGCACATATCAAAAATTGTGAGAACCCGTTTTGGTTACCACATAATAAAAGTGGAAGACATCAGAGATAACCGTGGCGAACTTACAGTTGCCCACATTATGATCCTAAAACCAAACAACCAAAACCCTGAAGAAGCTGAAAAAGCAAAGGCTACAATCCAGGACATCTATAAAAAACTACAACAGGGCGAAAACTTCGAAAGCCTTGCCAAGCAATTTTCTCAAGACAAATCGTCGGCTTCAAAAGGCGGAGTGCTGAATCGTTTTGGTTCAGGACAATTAAGTTCTGAAGAATTTGAAGATGCAGCATTCGCATTGAAAAACCCGAACGATTATTCAGCTCCGGTAGAAAGTAATTTTGGATGGCACATCATTAAGCTAATCGAAAAACATCCGCTTAAAACAGCGCAGGAAATGCAGTCAGAACTGGATGGTAAAATCAGAAAAGACGAGCGTTCGCGACTGATTACAAATTCATTGACTGAAAAGCTGAAAAAGAAATACTCAATAAAAAGAAATGACAAGCTGTTTGCTGCAATTTCAAAAACGGTAAATGATAAATTCTATACCGGTGACTGGAAACTTCCGGAAAATATGAAGCCTTTTGAAGGAAACCTGGTTACAATAGATAAGAAGACAATATCAGGAGATGAATTTCTTAAATATTTGGTCGCACAACAAAGAGGTGAAAATACAATCAGACCAATCAGTAAACTGGTAGAGAAAAAATACCAGGAGTATGTGGATGCGAAAGTCAATGAGTTGTACAATAACAATCTTGAAAATGAATTCCCTGATTTTGCTGCTGTGATGGAAGAATACCGTGACGGACTGTTGCTTTTTGACCTGATGGAAAAAGAAATCTGGGAAAAGGCAAAAACGGATACGATTGGATTGCAGAATTTTTATGAAGCCAGAAAAAATAATTACCGTTGGGGGAATAGGGTAGATGCACTGATTCTTTCTTCAACAAAAATGGATATGGCTAAAAAAGCACAAAAATTGTTGAAACAAGGAAAATCAGCTGAATTTATCAAGGAAAAATTCAACCAGAACGGCAAAGTTGAGGTAATGTCAAATGCCGGAATTTTTGAAGAAAACAGTGATGCTCTCCCAAAAGGACTTGAAAAGAAAGACGGTGTTTCCGGAATTATAAAAGACGGTGAGTATTATTTTGTTGTCAAAATAAACAAGCATCTTGAAGCCGGTCCAAAAACACTGGAAGAGGCAAAAGGAAAAGTTGTGAACGATTACCAACAATATCTTGAAGAAAAATGGGTTAGTGATTTGAAACAGGAATTCAAGGTAGATGTTAACCAGCCTGCTTTTGAAAAGGTGAAAAAGCAGATTAAGTCATAAATGAAGAAGTATGCGGTCATAGGATTGCTGTCGTTTTTTGCTTCATGTAATACCAAACCGGAAGCAAAACCACAAGCCATTGCCAGAGTAAATGACTCATACTTATTTAAGGATGAAATTAAGGACCTGGTGCCGCCGGGAACTTCAAAAGAAGACAGTATAGTAATTGTCAGGAATTTCATCGACCGTTGGGCATCACAGAAATTGATGATGAATGCAGCAGAGCTTAATTTGAGTGCTGACAAGCAGGCAGAATACAATGGACTTATCAGGCAGTATAAAATTGATCTTTATACAAAAGGTTATTTGGAAGAATTAGTAAAGACTACAGTAGACACAACAATTACTGAAGCTGAGCTAAAAGAATATTATAAACAGAACAAAGAAAATTTCAAGACAGACGGAACTTTGGTAAAATTGCGTTATATACAATTGCCAAAAGACCACCCGAAATTTCAAACCATAAAAAGCAAATTTTTTGACTACAGAAAATCAGACAGGAAATTTTGGGATACTTATGGAATGCAGTTCAAAAGTTTTGTGTTGAATGATTCCGTCTGGGTTGAAATGAATCAGGTGTATCGTAAACTGCCTTTCATTACTCCAGACAACAGGTCGCAATATATTGCTGCTGGGAAAGCAATAGAAAAACAGGATTCTTTAGAAGTATATCTTGTGAAAGTCACAAACGTTTTGGATAAAAATCAAGTGAGCCCATACGAATATATAAAGCCGACACTGGAACAGGTGATTTTAAACAAAAGAAAATTAGAATTAATAAAAAAAATTGAAAAAGACATTACTGATGATGCCATTAAAAATGAGAAGTATGAAATCTATAATTAAGAATGCCTGTCTGATTTTTGGCTTTGCAGCATTTTTTAATGCCGTAAATGCACAGGAAATCATTCAGAACGATACTGTAAAAAAGGTCGTTCCGAAGCCTGTAAGCCAGAAACAGAAGATTGATGGAGTGATTGGCGTTGTGGGAGATTATGTGATTTTAGACTCTGATATCGATATTGCCTATATTGAAATTGCAAACCAGGGTAACCCTATAAAAGATATTACAAGATGTCAGTTGCTTGGAAAATTGCTGGAAGATAAACTCTATGCACACCAGGCTGTTCAGGACAGTATTGTTGTGACAGATGCTGAAATCAACAGTATGATGCAGGAAAGAATCGATGCTTTTGTAGAGCGTGCCGGTTCGATGGAAAAATTATTAAAGATTTATAACAGGCCAAACGAGGAAGAATTCAGAACCTATTTCTTTGATATCTTGAAAATGGGTAAGCTGACTTCGGAAATGAGAAATAAAATCATTGAAAATGTTGAAATTACTCCTGAAGAAGTAAGGACATTCTTTAGAAAATTTCCTAAAGAAGAATTGCCACAGATTGGTGCGGAAGTAGAAGTATCCCAAATTGTAATCAATCCGGAAGTTACCAAAGAAGAACGGCAGAAAGTAATTGACAAGCTGAATGAATTCAGGAATGATGTAATGGCCGGTAATGGTAGCTTTTTTAGTAAGGCGGTGTTGTACAGCAAAGATGAGGGCACAAAATCCAATGGAGGTTTTATGCGTGTCAACAGAAAAACAAATCTGGTAAAAGAATTTAAGGAAAGAGCTTTTAGTCTTGAAGAAGGACAAATTTCAGAACCTTTTCAGACAGAATACGGATGGCATATTATTCTGGTTGAAAAAATTCGCGGACAGGATGTTGACCTAAGGCACATATTGCTGATTCCGAAAATATCTGAGGAAGCCATGCAGGAAGCCAAAGACAAGATTATTGGAATCAGAAATAAAATTGTTAACGGCGAAATTTCATTTGCCGATGCCGCAAGAAATTCTTCTGATGAAAAAGAAACAAGAGCCAATGGAGGTGTATTGATTAATCCTCAAACGCTTGATCCTCGTTTTGACCTGACTAAAATGGATCCGTCATTATATGTACAGATTTCAGATCTTAATGAAGGTCAGGTATCACAACCAATGGTTGACGAAGACAGGTTGGGACGTAAGACATTCAAGCTGATTACTGTTACAAAACGTTATGATGCCCATACAGCAGACTATGCGCAGGATTATCTGAAAATTAAGGATTTGGCTTTGAAAGAAAAACAAATCAAAGCTATCAGCAAATGGACAGATGAAAAAATCAAGGAAACATACATCAAGATTAATGGCGAGTACAGAGATTGCGTTTTTGTAAACAACTGGCTTAAAAAATAATCAGACACATTTAACCGAATCGAAATTTTAATAACCAAACAATTATAGAATGTCAGACGTAGCTGCAATACAGAATCTGGTTCAGAAAAGAATAGAGCTTAAAAAAGAAATCTCAAAAATAATTGTTGGACAGGAAGTAGTGGTTGACCAGATCTTGTTGAGCATCTTTTCAGGAGGGCATGCCCTTTTGGTTGGAGTTCCCGGATTGGCAAAAACGCTGATGGTCAATACGATTTCTCAGGCTCTTGGTTTGGATTTCAAACGTATTCAGTTTACGCCGGATTTGATGCCTTCTGATATTCTTGGTAGTGAAATTCTTGATGAAAGCCGTCAGTTTAAATTTATAAAAGGACCTATTTTCTCAAATATCATTTTGGCAGATGAGATTAACAGGACACCGCCTAAAACACAGGCAGCACTTTTGGAAGCCATGCAGGAAAGGGCGGTAACAATAGCCGGACAGCATTATAAATTATCCCTGCCTTATTTCGTATTGGCAACCCAAAACCCAATTGAGCAGGAAGGAACCTATCCGCTTCCGGAAGCCCAGCTTGACCGTTTTATGTTTGCTATTAAATTAGATTATCCGTCATTTTCTGAAGAAGTACAGGTTGTGAAAAGTACAACGACAGATCAGACAGAAAAAATAAATCCGCTTTTCACAGCACAGGAAATTATCGATTTCCAACACCTTATTCGCCGTATTCCGGTAGCAGATAATGTAATTGAATATGCCGTAACGTTGGTAAGTAAAACACGTCCGGATAATACGTTATCAAATGATTACGTGAAAAACTATTTAGACTGGGGAGCAGGGCCCAGAGCTTCTCAAAACCTGATATTGGCTGCAAAAGCTCACGCTGCATTCAATGGGAAATTTTCTCCGGATATTGAAGATGTAAAAGCAGTTGCAACGGGCATTCTTCGTCACAGGATTATCAAGAATTACAAAGCAGATGCGGAAGGAATTTCGGAAGAAATGATTATCCAGAAATTAATGTAAGCTGTAAAATTTATATTCTGTAGAAACTATTCACAAATTGTATTTCTATATTTGACAGAAATACAAACACATTGCTAAAGCAAGAACTAAACAATCCGCAACGCATTTTCGGTTTGGACCTTATGAGGGCTGTAGCCATACTTATGGTTCTCAGTTCGCATTGTCTTTGGATTTATCCTGAAAGCAACAGTTTTATTGCACAGCTTTTAAAACTTTTCGGGTTTTTAGGGGTTGAAATTTTCTTCGTTCTCAGTGGTTTTCTTATCGGAAGAATTCTTTTGCAGTCGTATCTCAAGGATGACTTTTCTTTTTCACAGGTCAGGGATTTTTTAAAAAGAAGATGGTTTAGAACATTTCCGAATTATTTTCTGATTCTGCTTGTCAATATACTCATAGCATCTGTTATCGGTTACAAAATAGAGTCGCTGTGGAAGTATTTCTTTTTTGTCCAGAATTTTAGCGGCGTCATGCCTGCTTTCTTTCCGGAATCCTGGAGTCTTGCCGTAGAAGAATGGGCCTATATTGTACTGCCATTGCTTTTATTACTAATAACACCTTTTGTTGCGCCTAAAAACAAATCAAAATTCTTTATACTCCTTTTGTTTTTGCTGCTAATAATTTCCCTATTGGCAAAAATCATTTGTTATCAGAATACGGGTTATACCAATTTGGATATTTGGAACACATCATTAAAAGCAGTGGTGATTTATCGTCTGGATGCTATTTTTTATGGAGTATTGGCAAGTTGGATTTATTGCCAACACCAGAACTTCTGGAAAAGGAACAAGTCCTTTTTTCTGGTAGTAGGCGTTTTATGTTTCCTGTTTATAGCTTTCGGAATAGGCAAAATAGGATTCACGGCAGAAGGGCAAAATAAGTATCTCTATATGGCTCATCTTCCAATAGTTTCTGTCTCTATTTCCTTTTTTCTTCCGTTTTTATCGGGTTGGAAATCAGAGAAATCGAAACTGAAAAGACCTGTCGTTTTTGTAAGCTTGATTTCCTATTCGATATATCTGTTGCATTATAGCGTAATCTTGCAGCTTATGAAGTATTTTATGCCAACAGAAGACTATTCGATGCTACAAAAACAGGTCTTTACTTTCATCTATTTATTGCTCACAATCATCCTTAGTTATGGGCTCTATATTTGGTATGAAAAGCCAATGATGGACCTGAGAGAAAAGTCAAAAAAATAACATTTTTACGAAGCATTTTTTCGCCTTTTTCATGCTCTGTCTGTAATTTAGAAACATTCTTAATTTATAGGGTGCTCTTTCGGTTGGCCTAAATTTCGAATTTGACAAAAAAAAGATTTTAAATTAACAAAAACGGAAAAAATTAATTGGTTTTTAATTATAATTTAATAATAATCATTAAAAATCAGATTTTGGGAATAATAATGTTTCGAAACACCGCTTTTTTTAAAAATCTTTCAAATATGGAGGGAAATGAGTAAATTTGCATTGCAAAGAAACAAACTAAAATATAAATAAAATAGACTAATTACTGATTATGGCTTTTGATATTGAAATGATTAAAAAAGCGTATGGAACAATGGCAGAGCGTGTTGATAAGGCACGTCAATTGGTTGGTCGTCCATTAACGCTTTCAGAAAAGATTTTATACTCACACCTTTGGGAAGGAATGCCTTCTAAGGCTTTCACCAGAGGAAAAGATTATGTTGATTTTGCTCCGGACAGAGTGGCTTGCCAGGATGCTACGGCACAGATGGCATTATTGCAGTTTATGCACGCCGGAAAAAATAAGGTAGCCGTTCCTACAACGGTTCACTGTGATCACCTAATCCAGGCGAAAGTGGATGCTGCAACCGATTTGGCCAGAGCAAAAACACAAAGCAATGAAGTTTTTGATTTCCTTTCATCAGTTTCTGACAAGTACGGAATTGGTTTCTGGAAACCGGGTGCAGGTATTATCCACCAGGTAGTTCTTGAAAATTATGCTTTCCCTGGAGGTATGATGATTGGTACGGATTCTCACACAGTGAACGCTGGTGGTTTGGGAATGCTTGCCATTGGTGTTGGTGGTGCTGATGCTGTAGACGTAATGTCGGGTATGGCCTGGGAATTGAAATTTCCAAAACTGATTGGTGTTAAATTGACAGGAAAATTGTCTGGTTGGACAGCTCCAAAAGACGTAATCCTGAAAGTAGCCGGAATCCTTACTGTAAAAGGAGGAACCGGAGCTATTGTTGAATATTTTGGTGAAGGTGCTACTGCTATGTCTTGTACCGGAAAAGGTACAATCTGTAACATGGGAGCAGAAATCGGAGCCACTACTTCAACTTTTGGTTATGACGATTCAATGCGCCGTTACCTGATTTCTACAGGAAGACCGGATGTGGCAGAAGCTGCAGATAAAGTAGCGCCATACCTTACAGGTGATGCAGAAGTATATGCTAATCCGGAACAATATTTTGATCAGGTAATCGAAATCAACCTTTCTGAATTGGAGCCACATTTGAATGGTCCTTTCACTCCGGATTTGGCTACGCCAATTTCTAAAATGAAAGAAGAGGCTATCAAAAACAACTGGCCATTGGAAATTCAGGTAGGTTTGATAGGTTCTTGTACAAACTCTTCTTACGAAGATATTTCACGTGCGGCTTCTTTGGCAAAACAGGTAGCCGATAAAAATTTAAAAACCAAAGCACAATTTACCATTACTCCGGGTTCTGAAGTAGTTCGCTATACAATCGAAAGAGATGGTTTTATCGATACGTTTGATAAAATCGGTGCGACTGTTTTTGCTAATGCTTGCGGACCATGTATTGGAATGTGGGATAGAGAAGGAGCTGAAAAAGAAGAAAGAAATACTATCGTTCACTCTTTCAACCGTAACTTCTCAAAACGTGCGGATGGTAACCCAAATACTTTGGCTTTCGTAGGTTCTCCTGAATTGGTGACAGCTTTGGCTATTGCCGGTGATTTAGGATTCAACCCTATAACAGATAAATTAATCAATGAAGACGGTCAGGAAGTAATGCTTGACGAGCCAACAGGAAACGAACTGCCTCCAAAAGGATTTGAAGCAGAAGACCCGGGCTTCCAGGCACCATCTGAAGACGGTTCAGGAGTTCAGGTTATTGTTAGCCCAACTTCAGAAAGATTGCAGTTATTAGCTCCTTTTGAGCCATGGAATGGAGAAAATATCATGGGTGCTAAATTGCTAATCAAAGCTTTCGGAAAATGTACGACAGACCATATCTCTATGGCAGGTCCATGGTTGCGTTTCCGCGGACACTTGGATAATATTTCAAACAATATGCTTATTGGTGCGGTGAATGCCTTTAACCAAAAAACAAATTCTGTGAAAAACCAAATGAATGGAAAATACGATTCAGTTCCTGCGGTTCAAAGAGAATACAAAGCGGCAGGAGTTCCTACTATTGTTGTGGGTGACCATAACTATGGTGAAGGTTCTTCCCGTGAGCACGCTGCAATGGAACCTCGCTTCCTTGGAGTAAAAGCAGTATTGGTAAAATCATTTGCACGTATTCACGAAACTAACCTGAAAAAACAAGGTATGTTGGCACTTACATTTGCAAATGAAGAAGATTATGATAAAATCCAGGAAAACGATACTTTCAATTTCGTAGACCTGAAAGAATTTGCTCCGGGAAAACCACTTACTATTGAGATTTTCCACGATAACGGAACAACAGAAACAATTCTGGCAAACCACACTTATAATGAAGGGCAGATTGGATGGTTTATTGCCGGTTCTGCATTAAACCTGATTGCAGCAGCAGGAAAGGCTTAATTCATAGCCAATCATTTATAAAAAACTCCCGATTTATCGGGAGTTTTTTTATTTTTCTATCTGGTCCATCCAGTTTCTGATTGCATTCTCTAGATCCTTTTGCCTGCTTTTTGCTTCCTCCAAATTTTTTATTGTGGCTATTTTTCTGCCATCAGAATAATTGCCTTCCAATAGCCCAGAAGTGTCAGTTATTTTGATTCCGGTTGGAAAAACAAGTAAAATTGGCTTGCCAGGGCGTATATTCATAACCAGGATATCCCTTTTGTATTCTTTAGGGTCAAAAGGTTTCATTTCACCCGAATAATAAAAACTGGGAGAATTCCATTTGATATGTTCGCTAATCTCATTATTGATTGCAAGAATAGCTTGTCTTAAAAATGTAATCGTTTCGGAAATTGAAGGGTCAAGTTTTTGAATGTATTCAGTGACTTGTTCTTGTTCGCTAAGTTTTGACTTTGCCATATTTTAGGATTATGAATTTTTCAGAATAGCAATCCAACGGTCATCTCCGCGGAATTTCGCAAATTCAGGATTACGTTTTAATTTTTTAAGGGGTAACGTCCCTCTCAAATGAAGCAGACTGAGGAAATCTAAAGAAATACTTCGGTATTGTTCTTCTCCGTTGGTGTTAAAAATAGTTGCAAACAGTACGGCTGCTTCATAGTTTTGGGCTTCATTCATGCCTCCCATAACAGTAGAGGCAGTATTGTAATAATCATACACTTTTTGGAATTCTTTTTTATCATAAGCCGTTTTTGCACTGTCGATAAGCTTTTGAGTATAAACTAAATCAGCCTTTTCAATTTGTTTCGCTTCTTCTTTAGTTTTATTTCTATAGGCAAAACCATAAGTCTTAGAATAAACAGATAAAGGTTGTAGTCCAATCTTGTTTCTTCGTTCATCTGTAGTGTCTTCTTTTAGGATGGGACGAAAGCCCGACGCCTTGCCGTTCTGTGTCCAGACTACCTGAGTTCCATATAATTGCTTATAGTTTAGATTGCATTGTATCCTGTCATAAAGAAAGACATAATGTTCTAAGCTGATTTCGTTTGTCTTAAAAAGTTTTTCCATTGCAGTTAGAGCCTGCCTTTGAAATCTTACATCCTGATCGGCATGCTGTATGATCAACCAGAAATTGTTTTGCCCATCTTTTCCTATTTCGGATATTTTAGGCCAGCCGTATTTGGCAATTATAGCTTTTGACTCTTCCAGGTTTTTAGAGTCGGAACGATTAATAGCCTGGTCCAGTTCTCTTATTTCTTCGGTATTTTTTGTTTGTGCCCTTTGATACCGGAGTTTCTGATCGTTTAGAGTCATTAAATTGATTTGCTTCCGAAGTTCGGGGAACTTTATTTTTTTTTGGTACTCCTGCTCTTTAGCATATGCCTTATTTTCTATTTTCGCCCATTCTTCAGGACTGGATTTTCTAAGGTAATCAAAGTAGGGGTCAAAAGCGAGCCAATCGGCTTCTGTCCATCCGTTATCTAGTGCTAGATTCAGGTATTTGAAAGCTTTTTCGTTATTGTTATCTAGAGAGTAGGCTCCTGCGGCTTTATAGGAATTTAGGGCATCAGGCGTTTTTATTTTAAAAGCTTTTTCAAAAGAAGCAATCGCATTTTTATAATCTTTTTGAAGGTGAAATAATCCTGCTTCAGCAATTAGCGAATCATAATTATCATTTTGTGCATTGACCTGAGTAATAAAAAAGAATACGACCGTGACTGTTTGAATATATTGTTTCAAAATTCTGCCCATATCTTTTTTAGATTTTGCTCTGAGGAATATGTTTTACCGGAAAATTGACCGAATTGGCAATAAAACAAAGCTTGTTGGCCATTTTGTGTAATTCATTTGCTTTTTCCAGCATGGAAGAGTCGCTTACTGTCACTATTGGATTTAAAGTGACTTCCGTAAAATGTCCTGAACCATCATTGTTCACGGTCATTTTTCCGGTAGCATTGTCTTCATAATCGGTTACGACTATTCCTGCATTGACGCACACATGCAGATAAGACATCATATGGCAGGCAGCAAGTGAAGCCAGTAAAAGATCTTCAGGATTATGGACGGTTTTGTCGCCATGAAAAACAGGATCTGACGAACCCTTTATCTCGACTTTGTTGTCAATAAGAATTACATGGCTTCTTTCGTAAGCCCTGTAACTGGATGTTCCTGTACCATTATTTCCGGTCCAGCGGACAGTCAGCTTGTAGTTGTGTTCTGGGTGCATTTGTGAAGTTTAAAAATCATTGTCTCACAAATTTAACCATTTTTAATATAGCTTATTTATCTAACCTGATGAATAGTAAAATAAGATTCTTCGCCGCCAGATAATATTCCCACGGTAAGAACTCCTCCGCTAAAACCTCTGAAAGTTACTGTGTCGCCTGTATTTAACTGCATCAAAGTTTGTATGGATCGGTTGGGTGGATTAATATTTATTCCTAATAGCTGTACATTCATATAGCTCTCCCTTACATTGAGGACGCCATTTTTAAATATGGCCAGACCAAAATCACTGGCTGCTACAAGTCCAGGACTGGCTTTGATAGCAGCATATATGGAATAGATTCCGGGTTGCTTTGCAGTGAAAGTATTGGTTGTAGTGTTGTATTCGTTATTGGTGTCAAATTCTATTGTATTGAAAGGTATGGTAGTATAGGCATTTGCCAAAATGCTTATATTGATTAATGCCGGACTGCCTGATGCAAATCCACCTTTGATAAAAGTCTTAAGGTGACTTTCAATAACACTTTTCGATGATATTCTTTGTGCGTTGCCCATAGCATCTACTACAAGTATAGAGTCTTTTGCAGCCGTTGCACGCGTATTGCTGGTAGTGCTTCGTAATCTGAAATTACCGTTGACGTCTAACATAGCAGTTGGGTCGGTTGTGCCTATTCCTACCTGCGAAAATCCAAGTACTGGCAATAGCATCATGAGATGGAGTAGTATTGATTTCATAACATTTTAGATTTGGGTACTACCAAAGTTATAAAACAATACATTAAATCGCAAAATGAGAATGTTAATATTTAATAAGTTTCATTTTGTGAATTATGTAAATAAAAAAAATCCGCCTTATTGCTATGACGGATTTTTTACCAAAATTAAAATTCAAAAAACTACTAATAGTAAGAATACCTTCTTACTTTAGAGATGTATTTCGCTAAGCGAATTACCTGGTGGCTATAGCCATATTCGTTATCGTACCAGATGTAGAGAACGATATTTTTTCCATCGGCAGAAACTATGGTTGCGTTACTGTCATAAATTGATGGAGCAGAAGTTCCTACAATGTCAGAAGAAACAAGTTCGTTATTAAGCGAATATTTAATCTGCTCAACAAGTTCTCCTTCCAAAGCATAATGCTTCATAATATTGTTGATTTCTTCAACAGATGTTTCCTTGTTTACTTCAAGATTCAACACTACAAGCGAACCGTTTGGAACAGGAACGCGGATAGCATTGGAAGTCAGTTTTCCGGCAAGGCTAGGCAATGCTTTTGCAACTGCACTTCCGGCGCCGGTTTCAGTAATAACCATGTTTAAGGCAGCGGCTCTGCCACGACGGTATTTTTTATGCATGTTGTCAACCAGATTCTGGTCGTTTGTATAGGCATGGATAGTTTCCAAATGTCCTTTTACAACGCCTAAAGTATCTTCAACTGCCTTTAAGATTGGAGTAATAGCATTTGTAGTACAGGATGCGGCAGAGAAGATGTTTACTTCGTCCGGATTGTATTCGTTGTGGTTAACACCATGAACGATGTTTGGAACGCCTTTTCCTGGAGCCGTAAGTAAAACTTTATCAACACCGTTTGATTTCAGGTGTCTGGCCAAAGCTTCCTGTGTTGTGAAAGCACCTGTATTGTCTATTACCAGGGCATCAGAAATTCCATAAGTTGTATAATCGATTTCTTCCGGGCTTCCTGCCGTAATAACGTGAACAGTAGTTCCGTTAATAATCAGGGAATTGTTTTCCGGGTCTGCAGCAACAGAACCCTGGAAGTCACCATGAATAGAGTCATATCTCAAAAGAGAAGCTCTTTTCTCTAAGCTTGTAGCATCATTTTTTTCACGAACCACAATCGCTCTCAATCGCAACTGTGTTCCTTTCCCTGTCTTAGACATCAATTCACGTGCGAGTAGTCTTCCAATACGCCCAAAACCGTATAATACAACATCTTTCGGCTTGTTGTTTGGAAAATCTTTTGCGTTTTTCAATTTGTCAATAACAAAAGCCTTCGCATCATTGTATTTGTTGTCCTCCAGATGGTATTCGTAAGTTAGTTTACCAATATCCAATTTCGCAGGAGGAAGGTCTAAAGATAAGATGGCACGTGCAATTTCAACAGAGTCAAAAACATTAATAGGTTTTCCGACAAATTCTCCGGCATATTCGTGAAGATTAATAATGTCGCTTACATTCGTGTTGATTAGCTGATTTTTGAAAAGAACTAATTCAATAGACTTGTCATACCATAAATCACTAATGATTTTAATGAATTCTACGCCAGCTCTTCTTCTGTCTGCCTGAAAAGAAAGCTCTTTTTCGTATAATGCGGTCTTTGTCATAATGTAAAAAAATGTAGTTTAGTGTGTTGTGCATATTTTGATGGCGCAAAAGTATAGATTTCAAACGTTTTCGTAAAGTATTTTATTAAAAAAATTTACATAAAAAAAGCCAGTTGTGATAACTGGCTTTCTGTGACAAATATTTTAGGTATACTTGCGTGTTCCGGATGGTAAATTGTCAAAAATTTAATTTACTTCAACAAAAAATTTCACCAATACACCTTGCTTGTTAATCATGGTCAATTCGACCACTGATTCGTTTGAGAGTTTTTCGTTGAGAATATTTGCGACTGTTTCGGTATCTACAGCCTTGGCATCGTTAATACCTATAAGTATGTTTCCTTTCAAAGCATTATAGTAACGCATGAAATTTTTATTTGTGATGTCTTTTACTTTTACACCATAGTCAATGTTGAATCGTTTTTTATCGGAAGCGTCAAGGTTTTCAAAAATAATTCCGTTGAGTTCTGCATTGACAAATTCGTTTTTGGTTATGGTTACAGGCACCTGCATTGCTTTTCCGTTTCGGATAAATGTTGCCTTTACCACATCATTTGGACGTTTGGTATTTACGTAGCTGGACAGGTCAACATAACTTGAAATATTGGTGTTGTCTAATTTAATCAGTATATCGCCTTCCTGTATTCCTGCCTTGGCAGCACCGGAATTTTTAACCACTTTCTTTACATAGTAACCTTGAGAGGTAGAAAGCCCCATATCTTTTGTGATAGTGCTGTTCAATTCATAACCTTCCACACCAAAGACACCGCGCTGTACATTTCCGTATTCCATAATATCTTCAATGATTTTTCGCGTAATGTTAGAAGGAACCGCAAAAGAATATCCTACATAAGAACCGGTCATTGAAGAAATCATAGTATTGATTCCAATCAGTTCACCTCTTGTATTGACTAAGGCTCCTCCGCTGTTTCCAGGGTTTACAGCCGCATCAGTCTGGATAAAAGACTGAATGCCTCTTTGGTCCAGATTTCTGGCTTTTGCAGAAATAATACCTGCCGTAACTGTTGAGGTCAGATTGTATGGGTTTCCTACTGCAAGTACCCATTCACCCACTTTCACGTTGTCTGAATCTCCAAAAATGGCATAGGGAAGTTTTTTACCGGTATCGATTTTAAGTAGGGCAATGTCCATTTTGGAATCGGTTCCTACCAATTTTGCTTTATAGGTTTCTTTGTTGTTCAGGGTCACTTCCAATTCAGATGCATCCTGTATTACGTGGTTATTGGTAACAATATAGCCGTCTTCAGAAATGATAACCCCCGAACCGGTTCCTACCTGTGCCTGTTGCTGGCCTCCTTTATAGCCGTAAAAATATTCCAGCATCGGATTACTGATGGTTCTGTAAGAAAGATTTTTAACGTGGACTACAGTATGTACTGCATTATCCGCTGCCGCGGTGAAATCAACTGCTTCTGCGCCCAAGCCCACATTTTTCGTATAGTTAACGGGGGCAGTTGTCACAACTGATTTTTGATTGTCAGAAAATAAGCCGTCATTTTCAATAAACAGCTTGTAAGCGCCCAAAGTGGTTGCGCCACTTAATAGGGACACTAAGAATAAACCGGAAAATCGTTTCATAGTATTTGTAATTAAGTTATTTAATCGTAAATATATATTGAAAATTGTGCCATGATTTTAAGTTTAACTCCCGATTAACAATGATTAACTTTTCATTAAATATTCCTATTTTTGTTCTGATAAATTTCCTACCCTGGCAGGGTGTTCCAACACCTGGCCAGGTTTAATAAACGAAAGAAAAATGCAACTCAACTTCTATAAATATCAAGGAACCGGAAACGATTTTATCATGATTGATAATCGTCAGGGATTATTTTCCAAAAATAATACCAAATTGGTGGAAAGTCTGTGTGACAGGCGTTTCGGGATTGGTGCCGATGGATTGATTTTGCTTGAAAATGACAATTCGACAGATTTCAGAATGGTCTACTATAATTCAGATGGCAATGAGAGTTCTATGTGCGGAAACGGCGGGCGTTGTCTTGTTGCTTTCGCAAAGCGACTTGGTGTTATTGGCGATGAAACTACGTTTGTAGCCACAGACGGATTGCACAATGCTACTGTCTTTGAAGATGGAACAGTTTCGTTGCAGATGAAAGATGTAGATGAGGTGAAAATAGAAAAAGGTTATGTGTTTCTAAATACAGGTTCACCACATCATGTGGAACTGGTAGAAGATTTAAAACATTTTGATGTCAAAGGAAAAGGTGCTGCAATTCGATATGGAGCATTATACGGACAGGCGGGAAGTAACGTTAATTTTGTAAATCAGGAATCAGCTGACACTTTTTCAGTACGCACTTATGAAAGAGGAGTAGAAGATGAGACGCTTTCCTGCGGAACCGGAGCAACTGCTGTAGCCATTGCAATGCATGCTTTGGGCAAAACAAATTCAGATAAAATCCAGCTAAATGTTGAAGGCGGTAAACTGGAAGTTTCCTTTGTTCCAGAAGGCGGAAAATATACAGACGTTTTCTTAAAAGGTCCTGCCACTTTTGTCTTTGGCGGAAATATTACAATTTAATAAAAACTCCTGATGATAACGCTGCAAGGAAAAACCATCTATCTGAGAGCTCTCGAACCCGAAGACCTTGAATTTGTTTTTGCCGTTGAGAACGATGAATCGATATGGGAATTTAGCAATACGCAAACTCCTTATAGTAGGTTTCTTATCCGTCAGTATCTCGAAAATGCCCATCAGGATATTTATGAAGCCAAACAACTGCGTTTGGCTATTTGCAAAAATGATACATTCGAGGCTGTCGGACTGATTGACCTTTTTGAATACGACCCAAGGAACAATCGTGCCGGAATAGGGGTTGTAATCAAAAACGAAGGGAATCGGAATCAGGGTATAGGCTCGCAGGCATTGGAACTGCTTATCCAATATTCTTTCCGCCAGTTAAATTTAAAACAGCTTTTCGCAAATATCAATCCGGAGAATGAAGCAAGTATAGCTCTTTTTACTAATTTTGGCTTTGAAAAAATCGGAATAAAAAAACAATGGAATCTCATCGATGGCGTTTATAAAGACGAAGCGATGTTTCAGCTAATCAATCAACAATCTTAAAAAAAGTATTACGTGAAAATTAAAAAAATCGTTGCCATATTTTCAGTGCTTTTAGTGCTGGCATTATCTGTCTATGGTTATATGTTGTACAGAAAAATCTTTTCTGCCAATACCAACTTCTCAGAAAAAGAGGTGTATGTCTATATTCCGACAGATGCAAATTATGAAACTGCAGAAAAAATTGTAGCACCCTATGTTGAAAATCTGGATAACTTCAGGATGGTTGCAGAAAAGAAATCATACATTACTAATGTAAAACCGGGTAAATTTCTTTTGAAAAAAGGAATGAATAATAATGATATCATCAATTCGTTACGTATAAGCCTTCCGGTAAAACTGGCATTCAATAACCAGGAAAGACTGGAGGATTTTGCGGGAAGAATCGGTTCGCAGATTGAAGCGGACAGTACTTCTCTGATGAAAGCTTTTACAGACAAGGCATTTTTGGATGAAAACGGATTTACGGAAGAAAATGTACTGAGTATGTTTATCCCTAATTCGTATGAATTTTTCTGGAATACTTCTGCAGAGAAATTCCGTGACAGGATGGCAAAAGAATACCGTGCTTTCTGGAATGATGAAAGAAAGGCAAAAGCTGAAGCCCAAAATCTTACACCATTGGAAGTTTCTACTTTGGCATCAATCGTACATAAGGAAACGGTAAAGACAGACGAAAGACCAAGAGTAGCGGGTGTTTACCTAAACCGATTAAAATCAGGAATAAAACTGGAAGCGGACCCTACGGTTATCTATGCCGTGAAAAAAGAAGCCAATGATTTTAACCGCGTCATAAAAAGAGTTCTGTACAAGGACCTTGAAACGGTATCACCATACAATACCTACCGAAATTTTGGATTGCCTCCTGGGCCTATTGCTATGCCTGACGTATCGGCAATTGATGCCGTATTGAATCCGGAAAAACACAATTACATCTATTTCTGTGCAAGCGTTACTAATTTTGGTTATCATGAATTTGCAGTGACACCTGCTCAGCATGAGGTAAACCGTCAGAAATATGTAGCTTGGGTGAACAAACAAGGAATCAAAAGATAGTTTTGAAATATCATAGCGCATTATATTTTTTATTCTTGCTGCTATTTACAGATGGCCTGGCGCAAAATCAATTTCAGGATTTTCTCAGGCCATCTGATAGTTTAAATATACCGCGAAGAAATGCCGTTGTTATTTCGGAAGGTGTAGCCATAACAGGAGCCTTAGTCGGATTGAGCCAATTGTGGTACAATGATTACGACAAATCCGGCTTCCATTTCAAAAATGACAATGCTTCCTGGCTTCAGATGGACAAAGCCGGGCATGTTTATTCTTCTTATCATATTGGTCGTTTTGGAGCAGAACTTCTCAACTGGAGTGGTGTTTCAAAAAAGGACCAGCTAATTTACGGGGCCACCACAGGTTTTGTTTTCCTGACCGCCGTGGAAGTCCTTGACGGCTATTCTTCTGAATGGGGATTTTCGTGGGGTGATGCCGCGGCAAATGCTTCGGGAACTTTATTATATGTATCACAGGAACTGCTTTGGAACGAACAGCGAATTGTTCCTAAGTTTTCTTTTCACAGAACTCCTTATGCCAAGGCAAGACCGGAAGTGTTGGGCGCTTCTTTTTCTGAAGAAATTCTAAAAGATTATAACGGCCAGACCTACTGGCTTTCAGCCAATATCCATTCTTTTTTTAAGGAATCAAAAATCCCAAAATGGCTCAATGTGGCTGTTGGCTATGGAGGAGAAGGAATGATTACGGCAAATGACGAATTGGTAAATACGATTTTCCTGCCCGAAAAGGAAAGAACGCGCCAATTTTATCTTAGTCTTGACGTTGATTTGACAAAAATTAATACCAATTCACATTTTTTAAAGACGCTTTTCTCTGTTTTTAATTCTGTAAAAATTCCTGCACCAACTATAGAATTCAGGGAGTTAGGCGGTATAAAGTGGCACTTTATCTATTTTTAGAAAACATTAACAGGCTGATTTTCAGATTAATATTATTTGTTGTATATTTGCCGCGTAGAAATTTCAAGATGGTGACAGCGCTTGAGAAATCAAATTTATGTTAAGAAAGTATTATTTTTTTGGCGGACTGATACTGTCCGTTGCGTTCATTACATTAGGGTTTACCTCTAAAGAATCTGAAAAAGACTCTTGGTTTTATGTAGGAGATGATGAAGAAATCATTAGCACCGTTCCTACACTGGATGAAAGCCAATATGTCAACCTGGAACTCCCTTACACCGGGAAATCGTACACCGGCTTTAAACAAGCCATAGCTATCCGAGAATCTCAAGGCCAATACAAATTAGTGAATCCTTTTGGATACATGGGCAAATACCAGTTTGGTATGTCGGCTCTGCGTTCTATCGGCATTAAAAGCCGAAGTGAATTCTTAAACAATCCAAGACTTCAGGAAAAAGCTTTCAAGGCGCTATTGTCCATCAACAAGGCACAATTGTCTGCTGAAATTGAAAAATTTGAAGGAAAGATTATCAACGGTGTGAAAATTACCGAATCCGGGATTCTGGCAGCGGCACATTTAGGTGGAGCCGGTTCTGTAAAGAATTATTTGCACAGCAATGGCAAACGCAAATTTAAAGATGGTTTTGGTACCTCGATGAAGAGTTATTTTAAGCTGTTTGGCGGTTATGATACTTCGCATATCATTCCTAATATGAATGCAAAAGTGAAGCTGAATTAAAAGCTTATGAGAGAATAAAAAAGGAAGACGAAAGTCTTCCTTTTTTATTGCTTTATGTTTTTGCTAATTGATCTTGTGAATAATAAAAATACAAGGTCTGTTATGGAGGTCAACTTTTGTCTTTTTCCAATCTGCCACTCTTAATGTTTTGATATATTCCGTAGGCAGCGTAATGTCGCACGCAATACATAATAAGGTGTTGCCTTGCAATGTCTGGAGCAGGTCTTCCAGAAGTTTGTTATTTCTGTAAGGTGTTTCTATAAAAAGCTGTGACTGGTTTTTATCGTAGGACAGTTTTTCCAGGCTTTTTAAAGCTGATTTTTTTTCTGACTTGTCAATAGGGAGATAGCCGTTAAAGGCAAAGCTCTGTCCGTTCATTCCCGAACCCATAAGAGCTAATAGGATGGAGGAAGGGCCTACTAATGGCACAACCTGAATTCCTCTTTCATGTGCAATCTTGACGATTACAGCACCTGGGTCTGCAACTCCTGGACATCCGGCCTCAGACATTAATCCTATATTAATTCCCTGCAGGCAGGGTTTAATCATCTGTTCGTATTCGCGACTGTCTGTATGTTTGTTAAGCAGGCTTATTTTTAAATCCGGCTGTTTTTTTTCAGGGTGTATAGCCTTTATGGATTTTCGGGCTGTCTTTTCGTTTTCGACAATATAGTAGTCAATGAAATCAATGGCTCTTTTCACGGTTTGAGGCAATACGTCCATCGGGTCACTTTCGCCAAGCGTGGTCGGAATCAGGTATAGTTTTCCTAAGACTTTCATTGGTGTTTTGCTTTGAGTTTTTCGGCTATGATTTCACAAACTTCGTCCAACATTCCATAAACATTTGAAAATCCGTCTTCCAATCCAAAATAAGGATCCGGAACATCTACATTTTCACCCGGGAAAAGTTCGTTAAGAATCAGGCTGACTTTTGATTTTGCTTCTGCATTCGGAGCCAAACGCATCACATCCTTATAATTGGAATTGTCCATTACAAAAATATAATCGTTGGTCTCAAAATCTGTGGCGGTAAACAGTCTTCCTCTTTGTCTTGAAATATCGAGTCCGTTTGATTTGGCTACGGCTATTGATCGGGAATCAGGTTGTCTGCCTATATGCCAGTCGCCGGTACCTGCAGAATCTACAACAAACCTGTCACGCGGAAGTTTGGACTGCAGGATTCCTTCTGCCAATGGTGAACGGCAGATGTTTCCGAGACAGACCATCAATATTTTTACGGGCATAATTTTAAAAGATGTCAGTTATCAGAATTCAGGCTTCGGGAAGTTTCCGGATTCTTATAAAGATAATTTCTTGTTGATATCGTCTACAAATTTTTTGAACTGTTTGTCTGTTGAAACTAGGTTGTCAACAGTTTTGCACGCGTGAAGCACGGTTGCGTGGTCACGGTCTCCAATTTGTGAGCCAATATTGGCCAAAGAAGCTTTGGTGTATTTTTTAGCAAAGAACATGGCCAGCTGTCTTGCCTGTACCACATGTCGCTTTCTTGTTTTTGATTGAAGCATATCCAAATCTAGCTGGAAATAATCCGACACGACTTTTTGGATATAGTCGATTGAGATTTCGCGTTTTACGTTTTTCACGAATTTTTCTACAATCTGCTTGGCAAGATCCAAGGTTACTTCTTTTTTGTTGAAAGAAGATTGTGCAATCAATGAAATTATAGCTCCTTCGAGTTCGCGTACGTTTGTCTTGATGTTTCGGGCAACATATTCTATGATTTCTTCCGGAACTTCAACTCCATCACGATAAAGGATGTTCTTTAAGATGGAAATTCTTGTTTCGTAATCCGGCTGATGCAATTCTGCAGAAAGTCCCCATTTAAAACGGGAAAGCAATCTTTGCTCAATATCCTGCATGTCAACAGGAGCCTTGTCAGAAGTAAGGATTACCTGTTTTCCGTTTTGGTGGAGGTAATTGAATATGTGGAAAAATACATCCTGTGTTCCTGTTTTTCCGGATAAGAACTGTACGTCGTCAATAATAAGTACATCTATTAATTGGTAAAAATGGATGAAATCGTTACGCGTATTTTTCTTTACGGAATCAATATACTGCTGCGTGAATATTTCGGCAGAAATATATAGTACGGTTTTTTCAGGGTATTTGTCTTTTATTTCGACACCTATTGCGTGTGCCAGGTGGGTTTTACCCAAACCAACGCCGCCAAAAATCAACAAAGGATTAAAGGAAGTACCGCCTGGTTTATTGGCAACGGCCATACCTGCCGAACGGGCCAATCGGTTGGAATCACCTTCCAGAAAGTTGTCAAAACTATAATTGGCATTCAGCTGGGATTCGATTTTGACGTTTCTGATTCCCGGAATAACAAAAGGATTCTTCAGTTCAGGATTTTTATTTTGTAACGGAACATCAACATCCTGTGCTTTTACAGGTTGGCGGTGCGCACTAGGCAATTGTTCCGTAAACGGTTGTTTATTGCCATAAGTGTTTTCCATTTTAATTTTATAGAGTAACTTTGCGTTTTTTCCAAGTTCTTTTGTCAACGCAACTTTTAATAATTTAACATAGTGTTCCTCCAACCATTCATAGAAGAATTTACTAGGAACCTGGATGTATAAAGCATTGTCTGTTAGCTCAACCGATTTAATAGGTTCAAACCAAGTTTTGTATGCCTGATCTTGAATGTTGTCCTTTATAAAAGAGAGACAGTTTTCCCATACCGATTGCGCAGTTTTGTTCATATTATCCTGATAAATTATTATGTTTTTAAAGTTATTCCTACAAAAGAAAAAGAGCCTCTTTCGTAACTTCTTTGGGAGAACAAATATGTGACAAAAATCTGTAAAAAAAAATTAATTACATGTTGATTTTGTAAAAATATTGTTGTAAGTACACAGTAAAAATACATTGTCTTAACCTTAAATTTAAATTACAAAAAAAGGTATGCGGGAATATGAGTTTAAAGTAAGAGTTCGTTATGCTGAAACGGACCAAATGGGGGTTGTTTATCACGGAAATTATGCCCAATATTTCGAGATGGGGCGTGTGGAATGGCTCAGAAATCTAGGGGTTTCTTATAAATGGATGGAAGAAAACGGAATTATGCTTCCCGTAGTTTCACTTTCTATGAACTATAAAAAACCGGCTCGATATGACGACCTGATTCGTGTAAAAACTATCTTTAAAAGCCAGACGTCTGTCAAGATAGAATTCGACTACGAAATTTATAATGAAAAGAATGAGTTATTAACAATCGGTAATTCGGTGTTAGTATTTGTTGACATGAAAACCGGACGTCCAACGCTTCCTCCGGACTATATTGTTGAGAAGCTTTTAGCGCTTGAGGAAGAATAATATCAAATCGGTATTTATTCTTTCAATTTGATGCCGATTTCATATAAATTAGAAAAAATGTCGAATACCATTTCGGCATTTTTTTTTCGGGTTTTTATTTCAATCTCGCAGCTCATTTCCATTTTTTGTGAAACGATATCCAGATTTTTTTCCTTGATGACCCGCATTACCTTATTCATGTTTTTGTAGTCAAAAGAAATCAGGTAATGGATGTCAATTGTTTTTTCTACAATTTCTGAAGCTTCCAGCGCCATTTGTGCCGCAGCCCTGTAGGCAACAATCAATCCGCCAACGCCCAATTTGATTCCTCCAAAATAACGAACAACCACAACCAGTACGTTTGTGATTTCAAACGATTGAATTTGTCCGTAAATGGGCATGCCGGCACTATTGCTGGGTTCGCCGTCATCGTTAGCCCTGAAATGTATTTTTTCTGTTCCAATCTGGAACGCATAACACCAATGTCTGGCAGAGTGATGCTGCTTGCGCAGGCTGTCCAGGATTTCTTTGGCTTCCTCTTCAGAGGAAATCGGGAATGCATAACCGAAAAATTTGCTGTTTTTTTCTTTGTATAAGACTTCTTCCGAAGGAAAATCAAGCGTTCTGTAAGTATCTTTTACTTCCAAGATTTATAATGAAATAATTTTTTTGTCGAACATATCTACAACATCTTCTTCGCCAACTTTTAAGTTCCATACCTGAAACCCGAGGCTTTCGGCAACATCTGTATTGTCTTTCCGGTCGTCAACAAATAAAGTGCGTTTGGGTGATAATTCGTGTTTGTTGATAATATAGTTAAAGGCTTCCGGTTCCGGTTTGCGCTGTCCGATTTCAAACGAAAAATAAACTTTCTCGAAGCATTGGTAAAAATCCCGGCTGAACGATTCGCCAACAATATGTTCAAATTGCTCCACATGGATGGAATCGGTATTGCTTAGCAAAAATAAACGGTAATTGTGCGAGAGCTTTTGGAGAAATTCCAATCGGTATAAGGGAAAATCCAAAAGCACTTTGCTCCAGGCATTTTTGATTTCTTCCAGCGAAGCATTAGGAATATGGCTTTGGATTCCTTTCAGGAAAGCTTCTTCTTTGATGTTTCCCTTTTCGAATTTATAGTTCAATTTGTCCAGTTCCTCTGTCCATTCTTTTAATCCCAATGATTTCAACGCCTTTTGCATGGCTTCGAAATCCAGATTGATAAAAATATCTCCAAAATCGAAAATTATTGTATTAATCATGGCTTTTGAAAATTAAAAGTTCGTCATTCAGGATGTTTTTCCTGTCTATCAATTCTCCTTTAAATTTTGGAGCCGCCGTTCCTGAAACCAATGAAATGGCTCCTTTAAAGACTCTGGCTTCATCCCAAAGTCCTGCATCTATAAAAGTTTGCAATGTCATTTTGCCGCCTTCGATAATCACGGACTGAATATCGTTCTTGTACAAAATTTTCAAAATAGAATCGGGGAGGCTACTATCAAAGATAGTATTTTCAAAAATAATATTTTCAGAATTTGTCGTTTTTTCCTGTTCGGTAATGATAACCGTTTTGGACGTATTGTCTTTGACGGCATAGTGATTTGGGATTTTTCCGGTTCTGTCCAATACAATTCGGATAGGGTTATTGCCTTTCCAATCGCGGGAATTTAACTTCGGATTATCGTCCAATACAGTTTGTGTTCCTGCTAAAATGGCTTGTTCTTCGGTTCGCCATTTATGGACTAATTGTCGGGAATAGGTATTGGTAATCCATACCGGTTTTTGTTCGTCCCGGGTGTCCGGACTTAAAAAACCGTCAGCGCTTTCAGCCCATTTTAAAATAATATAGGACCTTTTCTTTTGGTGAAATGTAAAGAAACGCTTGTTCAGTTCGTTGCATTCCTTTTCCAAAATGCCAACCGTTACGTTCCTGCCGGCTTCTTCGAGTTTCCTGATTCCGTTTCCGGATACTTTTGCAAAAGGGTCAATTGTTCCTATGACAATATTGGGGATTTTTTGCTGTATAATCAGGTCGCAACAAGGAGGCGTTTTTCCAAAATGGCTGCAGGGTTCCAGACTGACGTAAATGGTTGCTTTTTCGAGCAGTGATTTGTCTTTTACAGAATTGACCGCATTGACTTCGGCATGGGGTTCTCCGGCTTTTTTGTGCCAGCCTTCGCCTATGATTTTGCCGTCATATACGATAACGCTCCCCACCAAAGGATTCGGATAAGTTGTTCCAAGTCCGTTTTTGGCAAGCTCAATGCATCGTAATATGTATTTTTCGTGTATCTTCACGGAACAAAAATAAGCTAAAATTTTTAGGGCTTGAAATCCAGAATCTGAAATGAAAAGAATACTATTCCCTTTTTTTGTCTTTTTTATATTATTTTCCTGTAAGAAAGCAGAAGTGGTAGAGCAGGAAAAAAACGTTGATACGGTTAATGTTCCGGTGGTAGAAAAAGAAACTCCGGTGGCGATGCCTGCAGATGAAGCTGATTTTAAAAACGATTTTGATATTTTAAGGGCTACAAGCTATCGCACTTGGGAGAATGAAAATCCGGCCACTTCCTTGACTAAAAACTGGGCGGATTTGTATGAGAAGAATGGCAGGTTTTATCTGGGGAAAGCTGATTTTAAGATAGAAAACGGCTATGACGAATGTGCCGGTGATTCCACCAAAATTATCAACTCTGCTACAAAAACACTTCTTTTTATAGACTTGCCTGAATTAAAATCAGGTGAAGTCAAATCATTGAAAATGGACAGGAATAAGATTTGGCCAAACGAAAAAATAACACTTACTTTTAATGGCACGGAATATGTTTTGCGAGGAGAAGGAGAAGTGCTGGCATCTGAAAAAGTGATTAATGATGACGGGAAAGAAGAGCTTTTTCAGAATGTGAAAAACTACAAATTGTATATTTCCACGAAAAATACTCCCGAAAAGCTACTTTTACAGGAACCTTCTTTTAATGATACTTTTGTTGAATTACTTTTTGCAGGCGATATTGACCGCGATGGCAAATTGGATTTTATTTTTGGGGCCAATAGGGATTATGAAGAGGAAAGAGTAATTTTGTTCCTTTCTTCCAAAGCCGAACCCGGAAGCAATGTCAAAAAAGTTGCTGAAATTGCTATCCAGTTCGATTGCTAAATCTGCAAAAAACCAATCAAAAATGTTAGCCAAAGATTACCGGAATCGTTTTATACAAAAGCTGGCACCTCTGTATGATGTGCTTGAAGCAGAAAGTTTTTTCTATATCCTCTTAGAAGATTTTTACCAAATGAAACGTATTGACCTGGCGTTGCAACCTGATTTTGTTTTTACAGACCAGGAAATAAGCAGGTGGAATCTGGTTGTGGAAAAGCTCGAAAAAGAAATTCCGATACAATATATTTTGGGTAAGGCCCATTTCTACGGACTTGAATTTGAAGTGAATGAAAATACATTAATACCGAGGCCGGAAACCGAAGAATTGGTGGAATGGATTGTCAAAAAGAACGAATTCAAAGGAAAAATCAAAATTCTGGATATAGGAACAGGTAGTGGCTGTATAGCGATTTCACTGGCGAAAAACCTTCCCGATGCAGAAGTTTTTGCCATTGATGTTTCTGGAAAAGCTTTGGAAACAGCAAAAAAGAATGCCTTTACTAATGAAGTCAATGTTGTTTTTATGCAAAGGGATATACTAAAAACAGAAGATTTGGAACAGAATTTTGACCTTATTGTTTCCAATCCGCCTTATGTGAGAAACCTTGAAAAGGACGAAATCAAAAAGAATGTTTTGGAGTATGAACCCCATCTGGCTTTGTTTGTGGAAGATGATGATGCCTTGCTTTTTTACAGAAAGATTTCTGAACTGGCACAGAAAAACCTAAAAGAAAACGGAATGCTGTATTTTGAAATTAATCAATACCTGGGGACTGAAATGATTGATTTGTTAGAAGCGAAAAACTTTAACGAAATCGAATTAAGAAAAGATATTTATGGAAATGACAGGATGATTTTCGGAAGAAAATAGACTGTTATTCGTATCTTAAAGCTTCTATCGGGTCCAGATAGGCTGCTTTAATGGCAGGATAGAGTCCGGAGAATAAGGCGACGATAAAGCTGATAATTACAGCAGCGATGATTGCCATCCACGGAGCAACAAATTCAAAGTTCAGACCGAGAGAAATTAAATAGCCAATCAGTACTCCGAGAAAAATTCCAACAAAACCTCCAATTTGCCCAATAACAAGACTTTCTGTGAAAAACTGGAAGGCGATGGTGGAACGTTTTGCTCCAAGTGCTTTCCGAACGCCAATTTCACGCGTTCTTTCAGTCACAGAAACAATCATGATGTTCATCAGGGCAATAGAAGAGCCAAAAATGGTAATGATGCCAATAATCCAGGCGGCATAGCCCATAATTTCTGTTTGGGAGCGTAGCATTTCTAAAAGTTCGTCGCTTCTGGTAACTCCAAAATTATTCTCTTCAACCGGATTCAGTTTACGTACTCTACGCATAGTAATAATGGCATCATCAACAGCCGAATCCAATAATTCTTTTTTTCCTACAAGTACTTTAAGGTCATAATTGATGTTGGGTGCCGTAAACAGGGAACGCGCAATCTGGGTTGGAATCAATACGCGCAAATCCTGGCTGTTTCCAAAGGTGGAGCCTTTTTCTTTAAGTACTCCAATTACCTTAAATTTAGCACCCCGAATGGAAAGTACTTTATCAATTGGATTGACGTCTTTTAGAATTCCTTTTAAAAAATCGGAACCCACAATGCATACATAATTGTTGTTTTGAATATCAAACCCGGTAAAATTTCTTCCGGTTTGTGTTTCCAGTCCTGAATTCACCAGGAAATTTTCATCTACACCCAAAACGGAAATATCCGGGTCAGTCTTTTTATTTTCAAACTTGATTTCAGCAGTTGAGGTTGCCGTAAAAGATAAAGAGGTTGTAGTAAAAGGATAGGAATATTTTTCCTGAAATGCTTTTGCCTGCGGATAGCTTATAATCGGGTTGACTTTTTCAGTATTATTATTCCTGTTGATTTGAGCGGATGAATCATATTGGCTCATTGAAAAGGTGTTGGAGCCCATAGAGGAAAAATTACCGCTAATGGTATTCTCCAAAGCAGATACCAGGGTAAGGATTCCAACCAAAGCCGTGATTCCGATAGCGATAATAAGTACCGTCAGGATGGTACGCAATAATTGGGTTCGGATGGAACCCATGGCGATATGCACGTTTTCTTTCAGCAGTTTGAACATGTCTCCGTTTTATGGCTCTAAAGTATGAATTTTAAGTCGAAAGTTGCAAGTTGAAAGTCGAAAGTTGTAGGTCGAAGGTTGAAAGTTGTAAGTCCAAAGTCGAAAGTCGAAGGTTGAAAGTCGAAAGTCGAAAGTCGAAAGTCGGGGAGGGAAGTTGAAACCCGATTCTATTTTCCCAAATCCCAAATAAAAATAAGATATTTGCATAAGTTTAAATTACAATATAAGAAGTCTAAAAAATGGCCAAACCGGGAATTCCAAAAGGGACCAGAGATTTTTCACCAATCGAGGTTTCGAAGCGACAGTATATTATCCAGATTATAAAAACCAATTTTGAACGATATGGCTATCAGCCTATTGAAACGCCGTCTTTTGAAAATTCTGAAACCCTTATGGGAAAATACGGAGAAGAAGGTGACCGTTTGATTTTTAAGATTTTAAATTCTGGAGACAAGGTTAAAAAAGCGGATTTAGCAGCTTTGGAGGCAAATAATCTTGCCAAATTTTCCAATTCATTATCAGAAAAAGCATTGCGTTATGACCTGACCGTGCCTTTTGCCAGATATGTTGTACAGCATCAGGCGGAGATAGAATTTCCGTTTAAGAGGTATCAGATTCAGCCTGTTTGGAGAGCCGATAATCCGCAAAAAGGACGTTTTAGGGAATTTTACCAATGTGATGCCGATGTGGTTGGTTCGACTTCTTTATGGCAGGAAGTGGAATTGGTACAGTTGTATGATGCGGTTTTTACCGAATTAGGTCTGGAAGGTGTTACCATAAAAATTAACAACAGAAAAGTTTTGTCCGGTATTGCAGAAGTTATTGGCGCAAGCGATAAACTTATTGATTTTACTGTGGCTTTGGACAAGCTGGATAAAATTGGCGAAGAAGGCGTGAAAAAAGAAATGCTTGCAAAAGGAATTTTGCCCGAAGCTATCGAAAAGGTCCAGCCTTTGTTTCAGTTTACCGGAACAATTGCAGAAAAGATAGAGAAGCTTTCAGAACTTTTGCAGTCGTCTGAAGAAGGAAAAAAAGGAGTAGCGGAGTTGCAATTTATTTGTGATACGGTGACTAAGTTAGGCTTGAAAAAATCAAATCTGGATTTGGATGTTACGCTCGCTCGTGGATTGAACTATTATACAGGAGCTATTTTTGAAGTAGCTGCTCCAAAAACCGTTGCCATGGGTTCTATTGGTGGTGGTGGCAGGTATGATGACCTGACCGGAATCTTTGGATTGAAAAATGTGAGTGGTGTCGGGATTTCTTTCGGACTTGACAGAATCTATCTGGTATTGGAAGAATTGGGGCTTTTTCCGCAAACGGTTACGGCTACTTCCAAAGCCATCTTTTTTAATTATGGTGAAACCGAAGCTTTTTATGCGATGCAGGCCATTACAAAATTAAGAAATGAAGGCATAAAAGTAGAATTGTATCCTGACAAGGCGAAATTGGATAAGCAGTTCAAATATGCCGAAAAACGACAGATTACTTTTGCTGTAATGGCAGGTTCTAATGAAATTGCAACCGGAAGCTACAGCCTAAAAGATTTGGTAACGGGTGAGAAACACACTTTAGATTTTGAAGGCCTGAAAAAGATGTTACAATAATTAAAATATGAATAAAAAAAGTCCCGGAAACCCGGGACTTTTTTATTAAACCAACCTAAATAATTATAATCCCCATTATTATAATTATTTTACGATGATTTTTTTGCTTAGCTCACCATCTGTAGTGATTATTTTGACAATATAAGCTCCGGCGCTTAAACCTGAAATTGGAATCTGAATGTTTTGTTGTGTTTGATTTTCCACATTCCATGTGGTAAGGCTTTGGCCTAATATTGTATATGCAGCAACCGAAGTTACCGTAGTATCCAATAATTTGTTTTTGATGTGTAACGTATTGTTGTTGCTCGTAAAGGCAATATCAACCCCTTGTTCCAGAGTAGGGTTTTCAATTCCTAAGTTTTCACGTGGTGAAAATCGTAGCGAAAATCTTCGGTCGTGCAATCCCGCATCAAGATTGATTTCAAAGGCATTGTTCCTGATGTTGTGATAGATTCCGGTCATGTTGTCAAAAATATAAATACCCTGATTTTCGTCCAGATTTTCTACTTTGTCAAGCATGAATTTTACATTTCCAGCCGCGTCTGCTTTTACTGCTACAGGATAGATATTGTTGACATCAAAATAACCGTCACCCTGAATGACCAGTTTAGTGCCATTGTGGACAAAATACATGTCGTTAACCTGATTGTCAATGTGGATGGCATCATAGCCCGGTTCAATTTCACTGCTGGCAAGTTCGTTCATAAAACCTAAAAGAACCTGTCTGTGGTAATTGTTTCTGGAATTGTATCCTAATCGTATTTTGATGAAATCATCCTGTTCTTCTTCCAAATCTTCCGAATTTTTTTCAAAATGACTGGCATTTGGAATAGTACCGGCCTGGTTTCTAAACATCAGGTTTGAACTGGCATTATCTTCCTTAACAAATTGTCTTTGGTTGTTGTTAAACACCATATCGCCACCAATGTTGCTTGAAGTTACAAAAAATCCTTGTCCTACTGGTATATATCTGTTCGGGATTTTGGTACCCGGACCTACATCCTGAAGCTCCGGCTGTGACATAGCTACAACACCACCAATGAGATTTCTTGCTGCATAACCTCCTAAATAGGATAACAATACATGGGTTTCGCCGCCAAAATGGTCCCAAAAATAGAGTGTTCCGGTTGTAGTAGCCAGGTTGTCATTAATAAATGCAGTGGCATCCAGTGCGGATGGATATGGGTTTCCAGTCAGGTTCAGTAAGTTTGGACCTATGCTGTATTGGATTCTTCCATTGTTAGGCTTGCCCACAAAAGTATAGTTTTGTGTTGGAGTAGCAGCTCCGCTTCCTTTCATAGTGAAGCCTTGTGCAGCCAGTAATCCTCCGGTATGTCCTACATAAATCCAGTTGGCATAATTGTTTGAGGCGCTTTGGAATTTATAAAGCCATTTACTGCTCAAAGTGATAGGCGAACCCGGAGCTCCGTCAGTACCGGATGTCCACATAATGGTTTGCGGTGTACTTGTTGTACCATCCCTCAATACGCCATTTATGGTATATCCGATATTGTTTGTCGTCGCATTTTGAGTACTCACCGGCGAACACCAGTAATTATAATTGTATTTATTGCTGGTACCTTGCTGGTCTCTTTCCAGAGTTCCTGAGCTGGTAGGGTCAAGGTCGCTGTTTAATGTCTGTATCAGCTGTGATTTTCCCACAAGGTCAATTTTTCCGTTTACTTTTAGGTAATGAGATACCTCAATTTTAGTGTCGTTTTGGGCGCTTAATGTATTGCTGCTAACATTGAGTCCCAATACGGTTTTATTGCCTACAGAAGTAACATTGTGTGATGTCTGTACAATATTCCAATCTACCGGAATGCCGGCATTCACTACGGAAACATTATTAGGAAGTTCCTGTACATTACCGTTCGCCCAGGTTGTTGTGGTTGCCCATGCTCCGTCTGTTGCAGAAACATAAGGAAGTGGAGCCGTTTGGGTAGCTACCATATTCTTGTCTACTGTAAGGTATTTGATTCTTGCCCAACGATTATTATCAGATTTGTCTTTTATGGAAGTGCCGTAAAAAGTATTCAGGTCATAATAAGCCTGAAGATTATTCCACGGAATGCTTGCAATATCGTTCTTAGTAATTGTGTTAGGAATGGCTTTTCCATACGTATTTGTACCATTTTTTTCAATTTCCTGATTCATGATATAACGAATCTGAGCGGCTGTCAAAGCGCTGTTCCAAATCCTGATTTCATCAATATCACCTGAAAATACACTGGAGATTGCTGATTTGTTAGACCACATTGCACCAATAGAAAAATTAGCTGTATTAGACAGAGGTGCTGGCTGACCTGTTGTGGTAGCATCCAACACACCGTCAATATAAAGGCTGGCAGTGCCACTGTTGAAAGCAACGGCTACATAGTGCCATTTTCCGTTATTGACAGAAGTTGTACTTGTGATTCTGTCGCCACCATTCCAGTTTCCTACGAGTTTATTGGAACCGTTAATGTAGAATTGATAAGCACCATTTTTGGCCACAACTGTACCGCCGCCGCTTGTGTGTCTAACCCATCCTGAAACAGTAAAGCTCGAATTAAGGTTGATGTTTTTTTCTCCCAAAACAAAATCTCCGGTTTGGTTGTCAAGTCTGTATTTGTTGTCAAATTGGTTGGAAACTCCAAAGCTGAAAAATTTAGTGCCGTCGAAATCATACCATACCTCATAATTGTTTCCGGTATCTGTCAATGGAATAATGTCAACAATATCATTACTGCCAAAGGTGCTTGTTGAGGAAACAATCAGTACATATTCCTGTGTAGCCGTTTTTGTGAAATTAGAAGTCAGGGAAGATTTAGGAAGTGATACTACTACCTGGCCCACATCTGTTCCGGTTTCTACAATTTTCCATTTTCTGTTTCCGGCCGTAAAAGCAGTCGTAAGTCCTCCAAGATTTACGTTTGTGGTTGTACCTGATGATGCAAAAGTACCGTTATTACATCCCCAAACCAGGTAGTCTTTATTTGTTGTAAAGGTTGTCGCGTTTTGTGTATTGGTTGTTGCTATTTCACCTAATCCAATGGCAACGTCTGTCGCTAAGTTGACACTTCTGGATTGTTTTTGGTTCAATTTTGAAAGGTCATCACGCCCAATTCCGGCAATGTTCCAGTTGAATCCGGCATTCGAAGTCGCATTCCAGATTACCGTTCCGTCAGAGTTGGTGTAGTTTTGTGACGTACCGTTTACGCCCATGGTGATGCCGTATTTGATGGCCAGGTAACTCTCAATGCGGATTCTTTCACTGGCATCGTTTTTACGGGAGCTAAAGGTAATTATCTCGGCAACTCTTCCGTCAAGTGTGGCTTTCCATCCTTCACTTCGTCCAATCCAGTATTTCCCGTTGGATAGGTTGGTAAATGTTCCGGTGGAATTTGTATTTACAACGTTTACACCATTATAGAAAAGTTCCTGAGCGGTTGATCCCGCATTGTTTCGGGTATTGATTATCCCAACGTTTGTATAGGTCTTTGCTGTGCTTGTTTCAGCAACCCCATATCCGTTTCCTAAACCGGATGAAGTGGCATAAGCATAAGAAAGAACTTCGTTGTTGAAACGTTGCGAATAGGCGCCAAAACCAATTCCGGTTCCGTCATTTTCCTGTGTTGATGTATCTGCATCAGAACAGAGAATGTCCATACTTCCGAAAGAGCTGTTCACGGTAACGTTTGGAATAATAACAATAAACTGGTCTTGCGTATAATATCCTGAATTTCCTACCAGATATTGCTGACCAGCAAGGCCGTAATTATAACTGCTGGAAGCTTCTGTAGAGACATTCTTAAAATCAACAACAGCGTTGAAATTAACGTTATCTGTCGGATTGTTTTTAAATTTTGGTTCTTGTCCGGATGTATATACTGAAGCGTTGCTTCCCATAGCTTGTGTTTGCCAGGAAGAAACATTCGTATTGTCTGCTACAGAGTTAGTTCCGTTTACAAGGTCAGCGCGTAGCCATAATTGCAGTGCGGCTGTAATTCCTCCCGGTCCGTTTGGCAAAGTATAGTTGACAACTACTTGTCCGTTGGCTCCATTACCTCCGTTTCGGGTAGTAGAACCGCTGGTCCTTTTTCCACCACCGCCACCACCGCCGGGTATAGTACCGTTAGCACCATTTCCATTGTTGGTACTTGAGTTGACTCCATTACCTCCATTACCACCGCCGGCGGGAGCTGTTCCCCCGTTAAAAGTAGTACCGTTGGTTCCTGCAAGAGCATTTCCTGCAGACGAACCGCCACCACCACCATATATGGTTATTAGGGAAGAACCATCGGCACCATCACCGCCTGAACGTTTAAAATCGCCTATACTTGCAGCGGCAGCGCCTCCGTTGCCTCCGCCTGTTGTATTATTTGCAACGCTTTCGCCTCCTTTGGCAAGCAGGGTTGTATTTGAGCCAAACCACGAATCGCCTCCGGCAGCAGTAGAAGTACTTCCGGCACCTACGGTTACGGTATAAGTAGTTCCTGGAGTTACGGTCATTACGCTTCTAACATAAGCGCCTCCGCCACCTCCTCCGGCACCGCCGTTGCTGGTTCTTGTTCCTCCTTTTCCGCCGCCGCCCCACGCTTCAACAGTGATGCTGGTAACGCCAACGGGTACGGTAAAAGTTCCTGAAGTTGTATAAGTCTGGTTTTGTGAATAGCTTACGGAAGTAAGCAATACAAGGAATAGTGTAAGCGTCAGCTTACAGCCTAGTAGGTAGGTTTTTTTCATGATCTTATGGGGTTTAGATAATGATAAATTACGATAAAATAGACTGGGGTCTTAATGTATGAAAGTTGCAGGGGTTAGCAACTTGGGCTATTTTATAGATTTTAAAGATTAATACTAGATTTGGGTATTCAAATATAAAAAAGTTTTTTTAAATTTTAACAAAAATTAGCAAAAATATCGTGTAAAAAATACAAAGGCTTGCAAATACTGGGACTTGCAAGCCTTTAATTAATAGGGTTTTACATTTTTTGAAGCCCGAGTGTCACAAATTTAATGTGGAAACCGGCTCTTTTTAAATTTTATGATTTTTCTTTCGCCGTTTTTGGACTGTATTTACAAAAAATATAGACTAATCCAACCAGGGCAAGAAGCCAAAGATGGTCACTGATTGGAGCAATAGGGCCATCTACTTCTTCTGGAACTTCTTCTGGATTTTGCGCCAGTACCGAGAATGAATTAAATAAGAAGAAAATCAGGACAGAGAATTTCAGAGCTATATCTTTCATGTTTTCTTTTATTAATTAGTAAACCATCTTTTTGGTAGCAGTCCCGTTTTCTGATGTGACGATTTTTACCAGCAATACCTGATTGGCAACGGAAAGGTTTGAGATTACGGTTTTCGTATCATCAACTTCTGACTTCGAATAAATAAGTCTTCCGCTTACATCGTAAATCTCAATTTTCTCCATCATATAATTTCCGGCATCAATGTAAAGCATTTCGTTTTTCTTGTAAACGACAATGCTGTTGGAGTTGATTGTTGGGGTTTCCATACCCAGTGCAGCTCTGTATACAATCTCGAATCGGTTGGTGAAATTTCCGGATTCTGTTACAAAATTATAAGCCGCTATTTTTAGGTTATGGATTTGTCCGGTCTGATTGTCTTTTAAGAAAACATCCTGGTTTGCTTCAAAAAGTCCGTCAAGATGGTCGATAGAAATGCTGTAGCTGCCCGAAACGTTGGTTTTAAAGCTCAAAGGAACCACATCATTTATAGAAAATGGCAGGCTTCTTCCCTGAATTGCATATTCTGAATTGTCAATATAAGAAGTCAGGGCAATTGGGCTGTCGTTGAAATATTTTCCATCAATGCCATAATCCACATTTTCTGTCGCACCGGCCATATATCCGAGCAAGGTCTGACCAATGATGTCTGTTTCGTTAGACAGGTTTAACCATATTCTGTGCTTTTCAGGTTCGTCTGAATTGATATTACCATTTCTGAAAAATACACCATTTGTACCGGCCGAACGGATACTGTTGTTGAAATTTAAAGATGACTGAGTAGCACCGTTTTTCACTTTCACGAAAAATCCTTGTCCGCTGCTGATGATTCCGTTTGGATTCATGCCTGCTACTTCCGGCTGTGCGCTGGTGATGCCCAGTCCTGTTGTTGTAGCATAACCACTTCCGGCAACGCCATTTCTTTTTCTCCAGAACCAGACAGTTCCGTCAATGGCATTGGAATTAGAAGAGAATAGTCCTGAAATTGAGATAGCCGAAGGATAAGGGTTTCCTACAAGGTTAAATCCGTTATTGGCATTGGAAAGCGGAAAGCTAAAGCTGCCATTGTAAGGAACTCCTACAAAAACACCATTATAAGACACTCCGGAAATGGATGAGTTTACATAAGAAACATAATTGTCCGGAACCCTGATCAGGTATCCTTTTGCCTGTGCAAATGTATAAGTACCTTCATTTTGTGCAGGAAAAATGGCTTCATAGTTACCGTTGTTTCCTGATGCAGGATTATAGACGTAAAAACGATTTGTTAATGTAGCAGGTGAGAAATTACGCAGGTTCTGGCCACTCACGGGTGAAGACCATAAGGTATAGTCAAAACGGTATAACGGAGCGCTGTTTCTTTTTACTGTAATCAGGCCGTTATTTACGGCATTGTTTGTCTGTATCAGGTTGGCGTTGCTTTCTACAATGAAATTTGCTGCTCCTGCATTATTTACGATAGCGTCGCTGATGGTGATACTACTTCCTGTATTTACAGTTAGTGTATAACCGGAGTTCAGGGTAAGGCTCTTGGTTGTAAATGAACCGTTGGTGCCCGAAGCATAATTTCCGTTGATAATAGCGTCAAGACTTGAGTTTGGAGTTCCATTTGACCAGCTGCTTCCGTTCCATGTTGTTGATGTTGGAGCCGTAATCGTAAAGTTGGTTGCCGCAGATGAAAAGTTATTGCATGTATTGAATACTTTGACTTCTACCGTTCCGCTTGCAGCAATGTCTGAAGCAGAAATTGATGCCGTCAGTTGGGTTGAACTTACAAAAGTTGTAGTCTTGTTTGTACCATTCCAGTTAATTATAGATTCGCCGTTAACAAAATTGGTTCCGTTTACAGTTAAGGTAAAGCCCGCTTCGCCTCTCACTTTTGTATTTGGAGTAATCGTAGTAATGGCAGGATTTGGTTTTACAGTTACGATAACTTCGTCTCTGACACTCTTGAAGGTTTGGAATTTCCAGTTAAAGAAAGGCAGGAATGTTCCAGTACCGCTGTTGGCAGTAATCGATACAATTCCGTTACTATATGGATAGGTTATTCCGGAATTAGCAGCATAAATATTGAATCCGGAAATTTGTCTTAAGACCAATCTCATATTATTTTCAGCAGGCACAAAGAAATTCAGGTCGATTTCCTGGGTTCCGGATACTGTCAGTTTTACCATTTTGGATTCTAACATTGTTCCGGTACTATTTTGAAGTTCTACCAGAATTTCTCCGGCTGCACTTGTATTGATTGTGACTGTTTTCAGTTTTGATGGAGCCGTAGCGCTGAAAATCATGTACTTGTTTCTGGAATTTGTATTGTTTACGCTACTACCTCCTGAAATTGATGTTGGACCTACCGTTTGAGGAGTTTCACGTTCAACAAAATATGATTTATTTGCGCTTAATGCCGGAGTGGTATATGAAGTGCCCGTAGCAAGAACTGTGGTAGTCGTATTGTCTGCATACCATCTGATGGTTCCTGTTCCGGTTGCTGTTAATGCAGCAGTTTGTCCTTCGCAGATAGTCTTTTCGTCTGCCGTTGGAATAGTCGTGCTTGGCACCATTGTTACGTTTAGTACAGTGGCTGCATTGTTTGAAACAGTAACATTTTGTGTCTGGCTGGTATAACCCGGAGCTTCAAAAATTACGTTATAGGTTCCTTCAATCATTACTTTGTAATAATCTCCCAGCGGTCCTGTTTTTACCCATGAACCCATCAGGTCAGTGCCGTTGATGTATACTTTGGCATCAATAGCTTCGCCAGCGCTGTTTTTAACGGTTCCTTTGAGACCATAGTTGGCTTGTTTTATATAGTTCAGAAGCGCCTGCCTGTTTCTCTGCCAGTAGAATGGAAGATTGGCTGCGGAAGGGAATTTTGTTGCGGAAATTTCGATAGTCATTTCTTTGTTATGGTTAAAGAAATTGTTCCAATCCTGTCTTCCGCCATAAACAGAATACCAGGCGGCACCGTTTGTAGTTCCTGCAAATTGGCCTGAGTTGTAAACATCGTCCATATAGTTGGCATTTCCGTCTGCGGTTTGGCAAAGCTGCGCATATTCCTTGGAAACAAACTTAAAATAGTTGTCGTGCGGGTGGATGCTGAAATTGGAAGTGCTTGGCGTAGTTGATGTATCCCATGGAAAGTTAACGACTTCAGCACCACCGTGATAATTGGCTGCCAGTACAAAATTTCTTGTTTTCTCAAACTCCATAAAAGCAAGTGTTTCCGGTTGGTAAGCATAACCGTCAGGGTGAAGCCCGTCAATTGGGTCAGGATAGTTTCTGTTGAGGTCGACTCCGGCAGAATTGGCACGTGTTGCCGTATTTCCTGTAGAATTCATAGTGTCGTTTCCGGCAGTTTTATACGAACCGTCAGGATTGGCCAACGGACAAATAAAAATTTCGGTATTGTTGACAATATTGCTGATTTCACTGTTTGTAGCATAGCCTGTCAACAAATAATCGATAAGGCGTAGCATGGTTGGATATCCCGTAATTTCATCTCCGTGCATGGAAGAAGTATATAGAAATTCCGGTTCGGCTTCATCAACTTGTGCGTTGTCGGAAATTTTTAATACATACAGTGTTCTTCCATTTGGAGTGGTACCAATGCTTTGAAGCTTGCATAAATTAGGATAGGTATTCGCCCAATATTGCATTTTGGCTACATACTCGGAGTATTTTGGATATGCATTCCAAGTGTCATCCCAGGCCGAAGTACCGTAAGTAAGATATTCATCGGCAGTAAATTCATTTTCAGAAACGCTGACTTCAAATGGAATGCCATACATCTGAAATTTTTCAAATTGCTGTGGATTGGCATAAGCCTCCACTTTCAACTCGTTTTGGTCGACTCTCTTGTGGCTGATAGACAAGAAACGCGCCAGTTCTTTAAATTGTTCTTTGGATTGAGCCTGGAAAGTAAAGACTACTTCTCCTTTTTCTTTAAGATAGTGCTGTGCTTTTTCAAGTGGGGACTTGTTCTCAGACACAACCTGACCTTGGGTTATGCCCATAACGAATAGGCATAACACTCCTAATAAGGTAGTTTTATTCATAATTAATATTAGATTTGGGATTACAAACGTAGGAAAAAAGATTTAAATAATGTTAAATTGTTGTAAAATATTTCATTTTAAGCCAAAATGTTGCCGTTTTACAAGTTTTTTAAGCAATAGTTTTTCTGCATTAATTGGTTCTTTGCATTTTGGGCTACCCTTGACTATTTATATTTGCTTAGTAATCTGGTTTCGTCTGATTGGGTATGTTCAGCTTCCCTTTTATTTTAAATTGCATAAAAATCTTCTCCAAAAAGAAAACAGGTGCAGACGATACTTGGTGCCAACGGACAAATTGCTGAAGAACTTGCCAGAGGGTTAAAAACGGAATTATGGGTAGTTGATAGTGTATAGTTGATAATGGATAGTGAAAGGCATTCCGAATAGTCTTTTAACTTTCGACCTTTGACTTTCGACTTTCCAACCATATTAACCTTTTGACTTTCCAACTTTCCCACTTAATATTTTATTCAATTAAAATTGTTGCGGCTATTGTAGGACACCTGCCGATTGTCTAATTTGCGGCCTAAATAATTAAAAAAAAATATGGCTTCAGGTATTTTTGCCGTTTTAGATGATATTGCGCTACTCATGGATGATGTAGCGATGACTACAAAGTTAGCAACCAAGAAAACTGCCGGGATTTTAGGTGATGATTTGGCAGTGAATGCAGAAAAAGCAACCGGCTTTTTGGCTTCCAGAGAAATCCCTGTTCTTTGGGCAATTACTAAAGGTTCGTTGCTTAACAAGGTAATTATTGTACCTATAGCTTTGCTGTTAAATGCCTTTCTTCCGTTGGCTATTATAATTATCCTGATGTTTGGTGGAGCTTTTCTGGCCTATGAAGGAGTAGAGAAAATTGTTGAATATCTTTTTCACAGAAAAACGGCCAGTCATGATGCGCCTGCAGTTGAAGAAGTTCCAAATGATAGGGATGCCGAAAAAACAAAAGTCAGGTCGGCTATCACCACAGATTTTATACTTTCGGTCGAAATCGTAATCATTGCTTTGGGAAGCGTATTAACAGAACCCTTGACGGTACAGATAATTACGGTTTCAGCAGTGGCTGTAATAGCAACTGTTGGCGTTTACGGTATTGTGACACTAATTGTTCGTATGGATGATGCAGGTTACAATTTGATTAGGCGTTCAAAAGAAAAATCGTTTCTGTTTTTAATAGGTACATTGTTGGTGAAGTCATTGCCTTTGATTATAAAAGGATTGGCAGTAGTAGGTACTGTAGCCCTAATTTTGGTTGCCGGAGGAATTTTTGTGCATAATGTACATTTCCTGCATGAATTATTTCCTTCCATACCTTCAATAGTTAAAGAATTTGGTATTGGTCTGGTTGTTGGAATTATAGTAGTTGTTTTGGTAACTGTAGTAAAAAAAATATTCGGTAAGAAAACATCTGCTTAATTATAAAAATATCTTTTTAGAAAAACAGGAACGGCGGAAGTGAATACTCCGCCGTTCCTGTTTTATACTAATTGCTTTGCGACTCTGTGCCTTTGCGTAAAAAGAATTACCCGCTGCAAAACCGTCAGATTATTTATCAAAATCGGGATAAGGAAATCCCTTACCGGTTTCGCAAAGAAACTTCAGGCTTCTAAAGAAAAGTGCCCAATCAAAACTGCACGACGCCATTTCCGGTGTATAGGCTTCCCAACCGTCATGATGAAACAATAGAGTGCATCCTTTTTGATGGGCTTCCAATTCAAAAGTGAGCGTGGTGCCAATCCAGTCTTCAAAAGCTTTGATACACTTCCATTTTATAAAGCTGTACGGTTTTAACTCTAAAACTTCCATTTGTTTGAAATACTCCGGACCAAATCCAAATCTCAAAATACTGCCCACTTCGGGTTTTGCAGTAGTGTCCGGCGTCCACCATCCGGCTAATCCTTCCTGTGTGGTTAGCGCCTGATATACTTTTTCCAAAGGCGATTTAATCAGTAATTTGTGGTAGATGCTTTTTGTATCGGATGGGTTGTTGTTTTGTTTGGTTACGGCTGCCGATTCCGTTTCTTTTGGTGTTGGCTGACCTTTGCCAGTTTCGACAAGCATTTTCAGGCTTTCCTGTATGTAGTAGGTCCATGCATCTTGGCATACCTGATAACATTCATAGGTTGGAACTAACCCCTGATGTGTGAATTTCATCTCCGTCCGGCCATTTTTTTCAGTAATTTCAAAAATCACATAAGTATCTTTCCATTCGCTTTTGTCTTTGGTAAACTTAAAATGGTTGTCAAGTACATGCCAGACTATTTTAGTATCGGGCTGCATTTCCGTTACTCTTATCCTGCAACGGTGAACATCCATATAATGATAGGAAAACTCGCCGTTAAGTTTGTCTGTTGGGCCTTCTATGTTTTCGGACCACCATCCGCGTACATTGTTGATGGCATCAAATACTTTTCGCGGCGTAGCGTCCACGGTAAATGAGGTTGTAAAATCTTCTTGTTTCATGATTTGTTTGCTATTTTGATTGTTTTTATTCTCTAATCAAAGGTATTGACAAGAAACTACCTGTATAGGGTGTGAAATAGACTTTATAAGAGGTTGATTTGGACAAAATGCTTTTTTAACTTTGTAGTAACTATGGAGTTATAAAATGAAATGGTTTTAAATCTTGTCTTATGAAACACCTTACCATATTAGTGCCCGATACACAGGCCGGACCCAACACGCTGTCGTGTATTATTGGTGCCTATCATATTTTTACGGAGGCCAATAATTATTATATCCGGCAACATAAGGACCCGGTATTTACTATTGAAATGGCGGGTGTTTCAGAACAATCCAATTTTGTAAATGGTTTGCTTACCGTTATGCCACAAAAAGGAATAAATTCCATTCCCAAAACAGACCTGATTATTATTCCTGCAATACTGGCTGCTTTTAAAAAAGTAGAAGGAGGAAATGTTATTCTGGTGGATTGGATATTGGAGCAGTACAAAAAAGGAGCTGAGGTAGCGAGCATGTGTACCGGAGCCTATATCCTGGCTTCAACAGGTCTGTTAGACAAGAAAAGCTGTTCCATTCACTGGAATGCGGCTGCGAATTTTAAACAGTTGTTCCCGAAGGTAAACCTGAAAGCTGAAAAACTCATTACAGATGAACAGGGCATTTACACCAACGGCGGCGGTTATTCATTCCTGAATCTTATTATCTATTTGGTTGAAAAATATTATGACAGGCAAACAGCCATTTATTGTTCCAAGGTTTTTCAAATTGATATTGACAGGCAGGCACAATCTGACTTTGTGATTTTTAACGGGCAGAAAACGCATGGGGATGAAGTAGTTGTAAAAGCACAGGAATATATTGAAAAGAACTTCACAGAGAAAATATCGATAGAAGAACTCTCGAAGAAATTTACTGTTGGTCGAAGAAATTTTGACCGCAGATTTATAAAAGCAACGGGTAATACGCCGGTTGAATACCTGCAAAGAGTAAAAATCGAATCGGCAAAAAAAGAACTCGAAACTTCCCGAAAAACAATCAATGAAATAATGTATGAGGTTGGTTATGCCGATGTAAAGGCTTTTCGCGAGGTGTTTCGGAAAATTACAGGTTTGTCGCCATTGGAATATAAAAACAAATACAATAAAATAGGCATGGTGGCTGAGCTATAATGGTTATTGCGGTATGCTGAAATATTTATAATTGGGCTGATAATCTACATTTCATCCCTATAATTAGGTGTAACAAATAGGTATTTATATCCTCTACGTAGCTTTCAAAATAGGTGCTTTTAAATTCTTCGGCGTCTGCCAATCGAAAAGTTATCGAAAGTAATTCCACTCTTGGGTCAACTTTTGCGTTTTCCAACGGCTTATTTCCCTATGCAACTCCATAATTGAAATACAAAAAAAGCCGATACTCCGGTACCGACTTTTTGATTGAAAAGTAATAATGACTTTGTTTATTTTTCCGCTCCGGATTCTGTGAATAAATTAAAAAGATTGTATTGTCTGTTCCAGAGATAAACGCGACTTGGCTTTAACAGAAGGCTGGTTAAAATCTTCCGGATTTCTGTAACCTATGGCAACAGCAAATAACGATTTATAGCCATCCAATTGCAATATTTTGTCGTATTCTTCATTTTTTATGCCTTCCATTGGCGAACTGTCAATATCCATACTGGCACAAGCCGAAAGGAAAAACCCGAGCGACAAATAAACCTGATGTTCCAGCCACGATTTGATTTCAGATTCCGGTTTTGGCTTTAGGAATTGGTTGTAATAATTTACCGAACCTTCAGGTAAATTTTGCCTGATTTGATTTTCAAATAACTGAATGTCATCAATGACGCTAAAAACAACCAGGTGGCTTGCGTCATTGATTTTTTGCTGGTTAAAATAAGAAACGCCGGCCAGTTCGTTTTTTAGTTTCTCATCGGAAATAAAAATAAATTTCCAGGGCTGACTGTTAATCGAAGAAGGGCTCAGGCTTAAAATCTCTTTTAGTTCTGCAATGTTTTCTTCTGAAATCCTTTTATTCGAATTGTAGCTTTTTGTAGTGTATCTGCTTTTTGCAAGGTCTAAGAAGTTCATATCGGTTCTGATTTTTATACTATATATTTTATAGTTGCAAAATTAAGTATAGTTAGATAACTTTGCAATAACGGTCAAAAAAGATAGTATAAATGTATTGCATAGACGACAAAAAATATCCCTGTACTACCAGTCTTACCATGAAATATATTGGAGGGAAATGGAAAGCGGTAATTCTTATTCATTTGATTCGGAAATTACGTTATAGCGAATTGCGAAAAGAGCTGCCAATGGTTACAGAACGTACAATAAGCCTACAATTAAAGGAACTGGAAGAAGACGGTTTAATTAAGCGTACAGTCCATACCAGCAAACCACCATTAAAAGTAGAGTACGAGCTGACAGAATTTGGAACAACACTAATCCCGTTACTCCAGGCTATTTCTGAATGGGGAAGGGAAACGGCAAAGAGTAATAAACGTATTGATATTGTTGCGTAATGGCAAAGTCATTATAGGTTTTTTATCCAATTGGCTATTTCATTGGCAGGCGTTTCATTGATAGCATACATACTTTCAGATGTAAGTAATGTATTGCCTAAATAATGATTCAGCTTATCATAGACTTTTACGGTGATGTTTGGATTTGCAAAATTCTTTAATAATGCAGTTTCTGCATTGGCATCTACAAAATCATCTGCGCTGCCAACAATATATAAAAGTGGAAAATCTGCATTTTTATACAAAGGCTCCAGATTTTTCTGCACAACAGCTTTTTCAGAAGTAAGTGTCATATAAGGAAACCTGGTGTAGCGTTTTTCATCATAACCTATTTTTTTAGAAACCTTGTCAAGCTTTTTAGAAAGTGGCCAGCTATCCAGCTCAGGATTTTCTTCCGCAACTTTATGCAACGATTCCATTACAGTAAGCTTTTCTTCTAAAGTTTCATATTTAAAAATATCAGTAAACCGTTCTGGCCTTTTTGTTAACTGGTATTTCAGGAAAGCACCATGTTTTTGCACCGGCGTTGCCCATTGAATAAGAAAATTAGGTTTTGCGCCAAGTTTATAGGCGCCCATTGTCACCATTCCACCCTGGCTATGGCCAAGCATTCCAATTTTTTTGCCATTTAATTCGGTAGTTTTTTTCAAGACTTTGAAGGCATTGTATAATTCGGCACTCATCTGGTCGATGGTGTAATTGGCGCTATTGTTTTTACCGCCGGATTTGCCCGTACCGCGATCGTCATATCTGTAAACTGCGATGTTATGTTGCAAGAGTTTATCCGTCAGTTTATAATGGCTGTATTGGGTATCTGCTCCTGAGCCTGGTACAATGATTACTAATTTTTCAAACCCAGATTTAGGCATCGCCAATGTTCCATAAATGGTAATACTGTCTTTCTTTTCTGCTGCTTTAAATGAAATTTCTTTGAGGATATAATTTTCCTTGTTTGAAATATCTCGCTCATAAGGAAACATTTGTTGTGCAGTAACAACTTGCGTAAATAATATCACGGCAAAAGAAAGTAATGCTGAAAGCTTCATAGGCTATAGAGTTGGTAAAGAATATAGCCAAAGTATTACAAATAATGATAGATATAAAGATGTTTATAATAACCTTAACTATGCAGATGGAGTCATTTATAGTTTTGGTACAAACAAAAAAAGCTAACAGATTTTTCTGTTAGCTTTTTTGATGTAGTAATTTGAACGAGAGCTTTTTGAAGTAAATAATTCCTTTTTTACTTTATCTTAACTAGTTCTACCCGTCTGTTTTTTGCTTTATTACTCTCTGAATCGTTTGGAACTAACGGACGTTCTGCCCCAAAACCTTTGGCTGACAGTCTTGATTGGTCAATTCCCTGTGTTGTTAAGGCAGATAATACAGCTTTAGCACGATCATCGGACAATTTTTTATTGTGAGCGGCATTACCTGAATTGTCAGTATGTCCTTCTATGGCAATTTTTAATGAAGAATTTTCCTTTAATGCTCCTGCTATTTCTTTTACGATTTCCTTACCGTCAGGTAAAATGGTAGATTTATCTACATCAAAATTAATGTATAAGATTGATTTGCCTTTTTCTGCTAAATCTTTTGCTATTTCATCTGCTGTAACCTTTGTTATGGTTTGTTTGAATGCTTCTTCCTGAAGAATATTAAGCTTTCCGGCAGCATTATTGGCAGAAAACTGAACATAAATATTTCCTTTGTCTTTTGTACGGATAATGTAAAATTTAATCTGTTCATCTGCATAACCAATATCTCCTTCATCTCCTTTATTAGGATCCTGTTTGTTGTATCGGTCATATTCTTCGGAAGAAATTTTTCCATCAAAAACCTTTACTGCTCCCACTGAAGTGAGATAATCTTCAAGACTCTTTTCGAAATACCGCTGCGAAAATTCTTCGCCCGGCTTGGAAGTTATATTAGCTTTGTAGAGTCTGCCTTCAAATGGAGTCATTATGCCGTCAATAGGGAAGTAACAAACATCGAATTTTTTTTCCAATGGTTTGTTTTGCTGCGTTAGTCCTTGTGGTAGAGTGAAAAATGGGAAATCGCCTATGCTGGCATTCGAAAAAGCGATGTCTTCAATATTGAATTTTTTTTCTGTCTCCGGTTGGTTGTTTTTTTCAGAAACTTGCTCTGTTTCTGCTTCCGTATTCTGGTCGGCTTCAGATTTCTTGTTGCACGAGAATATCATTGATGTTAATGCGAGTAAAAGAATTCCTTTTTTCATTGTGAATTTTATAAAATTTTAGTTTTTAAATGTCTTATTTAATTTTGTAAAAAGCAATATTTGATTGGGAAATCAGTCCATAATAATTAAGCCAAGTTGCCGAATACTCCCGTATAAATAAGCAATAGAGTGATAGTATCAAATAATGCATGTGAAAGAATGACTATCCAAAGATTGTTATTGTATTTTCGGTATAGAAATCCCCAATATAGTCCTCCCAGCGTCGCCGCTATAATACCAAAAGTGTTCTGTTGCCAATGGTAAAGGCCAAATAATAGGCTTGTAATAATAATGCTCCATGGAATCCTTGAGCTTTTGGAAATCCATTTTTCAAATAGTGATTGTATATAGCCACGAAATACAATTTCTTCATAAAAACCGCCTATGAGCCATGCAGCGCTAATGGTCATTATGAGTTTGGAGAGGTTGCACTGTATGAAATTGTATTCCGTATAATCCGGTACAACAAAGAGGCTTTTGATTACAGGAATATAAATAAACTGCATAAAAACTACCCATATCAAACCGGAAATTATACCTGCTAAAATGGTTTTTAGAGTAAAGCGGCTTTTAGAAAGGCCCAGGTCACGGAATGACATTCCTTTTTTTCGCAGAAGAAACCAAATTACCAATAAGCATATAACAGCATACAAGTAGAATGGTAGTGGAGCAAGGTGTGGGAATAAAATAAGAAATGCTATACTGCACACATCCAAGAGAGTTGTACGGGTTTGATTTCTTACTTTATCCATAGTTTTGTTTAAAATTAATAATCATTTGGAACTTTATGCCTAATTCAAAAAGCAAAGTAAATTTTGTGTTGAGAATTTAAGATGCAAATTTTTATTCATCCGTACCAAAATGATTATGGATTTAAATTCCTCCGTTAATTATTTAAAATTACAATAAAGTTTTCTTGCATTTCATTTAAAATTAAGTAAAAAATAAATTTTACATATATGATTATTGTGGCGCGTATCTAAAATTCTAATCTGATTTCCGACAAACATGTTTCATTCCTCTTCCAGATTTAAATTTTTAAATATTTCTCGTGTAATAATTCTTGTGTTACAGATAATCTGGTCAAAAGTACAGTCCAGCATTGCTATAGGTAGTGGTATTCCATCCTTCATTTCGGTAAAATCCATTGTCAGAACGGTTTTGTCTGAGATATCTAATGAACCATGCAGCTGGTCAAAAATTGCTTTTGCCTTCTCTTTGTTCGAACCGAGATTGTAGGTTGCATAGTTTTCAAAACCGGATGCTGTTTTAATATTGAGTGAGATGAAAAATAAATTGTCCATTTCAAATACTATTAAATTAAGGGAAGTTAGTAGATAACTATGGTTGAAAACTTTTTTCCGGAAATTTTGAAATCGAATTTGACAATATGATAAATTTACTTAAGATATTTTATTCATTATGTTTCCAAAATCGGTTACTTCTATAAGAACACTCTTAAGTACATTTCCTACTGAGCAGTCCTGTATTGAGCATTTGGAAAAAATCCGATGGAACGGAAAAGTCATAAGTCCATTCGATACTTCAGCATCAGCGTGGAAATGTAAAGATGGTAAACGTTATATATGCGCCAAAACAAGAAAATATTTCACGGTTCGCACGGGTTCAATATATGAAAAAACAAAAGTACCGCTTCGTGACTGGTTCGTGGCCATCTGGCTTATGAATAATCACAAAAGAGGTATTTCTTCCATACAGCTTTCAAAGGAAATTGGCGTTACAATCAAAACGGCCTGGTTTATGGCTTCAAAAATTCGCAGATCTTTCAAGATTCCTGAAGAAGAAACTGAACCTAGAGCACAGCAAGTCTTTGAAGCTGATGAATGTGTATTCGGCGGCCTACAGGCTAATAGGCATAAAGACAAGAAGATTCCAAACAGTCAAGGTGGTAACGGGATTGACAAAACGTGGGTGTTAGGAATAGTGGAACGTGGCGGACTATTACGTACATTCATGCTTCCAGCCCGAAAGCCTGAATACGTTCAATCATTGGTACGCAACGTGGTTCCTGAAGGCTCATATTTATTACGGATTCTTGGATAGGCTACAATGGGCTTAACGACAAATATATTCACTTCAAGGTCAAAAACGGCGAAAAGTTATCAGAAGACCGACCACAGGAGATAAACACAAACCGCATCGAGGGACTTTGGGCCAATATGAAGCGAGGCTATATCGGCACCTATAATTGGTGGTCTAAAAAGCACTTGAACAGCTATCTGAATGAATTTACTTTCAGATATAATACTAGGAAATGGAAAGAAGACAAACGTTTTTTTGTATTTTTACAGAATGTTTTCGAGCGCATCACTCAGCGCGATATAATAGATAAGGCATGGACTTGATAGGTATTACATTGGAATCTCTTTTAACCAACCCGCTAATTAAAAAAGTGACGGTTGGTGGAAAATGGTATTTTTCAAAAGAAGCCCTCAACATTATCTACGATGATAATTTCAAATACGTGGACTCCAAATTAGTCAAAATCAAAGAAAATGGATTTTATAGTGTTAAAGAGTATATTGGCTGGGAAGATATATCTGAGCATATTGAGCACATACGTCAAGCTCCTGGTTTTGATGACAGATTGCGTGAAATGTTTGATTAAGTATCAAATTTTCGTAATTACTAAAAAATATATGATAATTAAATTTATTATGAGATTTTATTGTTAATTTTTTCACAGAAATCCGTGAAATATTTGAAAGACTGAATATGATTTGTCTTTGTGCTACGCTTAATTAATTTATCTAGAAAATATTTTTCTGCAACTTCTTTGGGGTCTTTTTTACTATACTTAATATTTTTTTCAGCAAACATTTCTTGTAAATATACCGAATGAAATACCGCAGTAGACCGCTCAAAATCTGCAGGCTTTTCCATTAATTCCGGATCATCTGTTTTTACATTATAATGCTTAATACAATCAGACAGAAAACTGCTGTCGGGATTCTTTTTGAAAATCTTTTGATTTCCTAAAAACCAGGTTTCAAAACATTTATTTTGAACAATTATTATAAGTTTAGTATTTGGACTTAGTTCGATTTCTTCTTCTTCTATAAAGTCTAAAACCTGTTTTCTACGTTCATCTATTGAATCATCATCAGAATCTAAACAAACAACAAAATAATCAAAATCTCCCTTTGTATTTACATCATCGATACTATTTTTTAAATGCTTATCTAATAAGGATGGAAAACCATCTCCAGTAAAAATACAATAATTATTTTCACTTACTTCGTGGTACTTTCGGCGTTGGGTAACGAGTTTGCCTCACGCTTTTGGTTTTCAAAAACTTAAGAACCCTGAGAGGCAAGGGCAAGTCAAAATATGAAAACAAACTTACTTATTGCAGTCATACTACTGACTTCAATCTTTGCCAAAGCACAGACAAAAAAAGAAATCTTAATTGAGATTAACAATTTCAAATTAAAAACAATCCTCAATACTTCATTTGATGTACCCAGGCAGAAAATATGGGATGCTGTATATATTATGATGAAGCAGGAGTATACCGAAATCAAGAAACAGGATTTCGACAAGGGAATAATTGAAGGTTATGCAGAAGCAGAAAATTTTAAAGAAGGTTTTACTTCCGAAATAGTGGGAAGCGGCCCATATAGGGTAGTTTTTTCAATGAAGCGTCAAATAAGATATATTAACAATAACGGCGTGTACTCAGGATGGTACGACAGAAATGAAATTTCAAATGAATATCTCTATAAGATACAGAAAACCATATATGAGGCCGTATATGGCCCTTTGGAGATTCCCGACAGCCTTCAGAAAAAAGTAGATGAATATAATTTAAAACAGAAAAAAGATAAGAATAAAATTCTCTTGGGACGAGATTACTAACCTCTCATAAAATAAAAAGCCTCTCTATTGAGAGGCTTTTTCTTGCATTGTTAATAAATCAGTTAACAACTTGCTGAAGCGTAGTTAATTACGTCAGCCAGAAGCCGCTAAATTTATTGATTCATCAGGGCAAGCTGTACGAAAGTTTTAAAATCCTGATGAACCTATATCATGCAAGCAATTGAATTGTACGCAAGTAAAGGAGATACTTCTGTTGGAATTCGTTTCAATACGGCAAACGCTATGGCTATTCTTGTTTTAGGAATCGCAATAGGATATGTTGTTCGATCCCACCATGAGCTAAAACTCCTTTATTAATTTGGAAGGACGATAGCCCGACCAATTTTCTAGCCAACGTTAATCTTTTGATTAACAATAGCCACTACCGACAACTACCTAAAATGATAAATACGAATTATGCCTAAATTGCCTGTAGATTCCAAAATCTATGGGCTTTTTTATGTTCAATCATTTCAACCGTAGTTATCTACTAACTTCCCTAAATTAATTGTAATTACAACTATTCTGACTGAAACTTTCAGGCAGATACATCTTTGTAAGTTCTTTTATATTCTCATGTTCCTTGCAATTGGTAAGCGATAGATTAACTGTTGTATTATTGTCAGCCATATTGTCGTTAGAAGCATGGTGAAAGTAATAACAGCAAGTGTAATCTGATACGTATAACTTGTAACCAATCCCAGGGAAGCTCCTAATGTAGCAAGCATAAAGCTAAACTCTCCAATCTGTGATAAAAGTGCGCCGCCATATATGCTGTCTCTCCAATTATTTCCGGTGAGCTTAAAAAGCAGGCTGTTAATTAGGCTGTTAATTAGCAGTACACTTACCGTAACCATAATAATTGTATCCATATTCTCAACAAAAAAGCGGATGTCGAGCTGCAATCCTACTGCCAGAAAGAAGAAAGCCATAAAGAATACCCTGAATGGAATAAACGATTTTTCAAGCCATCGTGTCGCTTTGTCCCGGCCAATTATTATTCCTGCGGCAAAAGCACCGAAAGCATGCGACAGGCCAAACCAGGAGCTAATCCATGCCATTCCGAAACATATACAAAAACCAATAAAAACCTGCAGATCGTGGTCGGCGATAATTTCTCTTCGCATTGGAATCCGGAAAAGTTTCTTTGTAATAGCGGCTCTTAAAAATAAAAGTATCAGTATGCCGCCTACGCAAACTTTTACCAGGTCCTGCATGGATGCGTTACTGCCCGACATAAAATTTAGCGTTAGTATCATTGGTACTACAAGAATATCCTGCATTAACAATACGCCACAGGTAATGATGCCAAGCTGACTCTTAATTTCTCTTGTCCTTGCCAGATATTGGAATACAATGGCTGAACTGCTTAGGCTTATAATAAAAGAGATTAAAACAATCGTATTGATATTCCATCCCACCTGTTTACCTATACAGTACATAAAGAGGAAACTTAATGCAACTTGTACAAAAGCTATTAATAATGGTTTGTAAAAATTTTTGCTGAGATTCCGAAGGTCAATATGAGCTCCAATCGAAAACATGAGTAGCACTATACCAATTTCTCCCAATTCCGACACTACTTCCGGCGAATGGATGATGTTTAAAACTTTTGGACCAAGAAGTAAACCGGATGCAATATAAGCAATGAAATAAGGTTGCTTCAATCTGCGCAGGAGGAGAATAAGCAACAATAGTACACAGGACAGCACAGCTATCCCTGAGAATAATTGTGATGACATAGCAATGGCTTTTAAAGATAATGCAAAACTGCCCCGAAGGGCAGCTTTTAAATGGTAAATGATTGGTATTATTGGATTTCAATCATTCTTGGAGGCTTCTGTTTAGCTTCTTCCTTTTTTGGAATAGATAGCAGCAAGAGCCCGTTTTCATATCGGGCGCTGATATTTTCTTCATCGACCACATTTTTTGGTAATTCAAAACTGCGTTGAAATGATTGGTAGCTGAATTCCCTGCGTGTGAAATTTTGTTGCTCGCTTACCTGCTTATTTTCTTTTTCTGAAGAAATAGTCAGCAAATTGCCGTCAAGGGTGACTTTGAAGTCATTTTTTTCCAGTCCCGGAGCAGCGACTTCAACTTCATAAGTGTCTTTGGTTTCTTTGATGTTTACAGATGGCAACGTTGTGCTTGTAGTAGAAAAATTGTTGTTTTCCCAATTGAAAAGCTCACGGCCAAAAATGTCATCAAAAAACGAACGGTGGAAACCTGGTGTATGATTTCCGTTTCTTTTGATAAGATTCATAACATTTAACTTTTAAATTGTTTGACAATATTTTTTAAATAATGCACTAATTTGATGCGTGCTTCATGTAAAAATCCAAAAATGTGCCAAGAGAAAAAAATGACAATTTTTCAGTTTCTGATATGAAAAATTGTCAATAAGAATGTGAGTGCTGGTTGCGCTAACATTAGACTATAAATTTGATTAGGAGAATGTATAAAGGATTGTATCAGCTGTTGGGAAAAGAAAAAAGGCTGACAGTTTTTCTGTCAGCCTTTGCCATTTCTAGTAGCGAGGACGGGAGTTGAACCCGTGACCTTGGGTTATGAATCTTTCCTTCAAATTCTAAACTTAAAAATTCTCTATCTTCAAATTCAAACTGAGCTTCAAATTCAAACTCGACATTCAGATTTAAGTCTAAATATTCAGGGAGGCTTATAATCTGTCCGCATCGAATAACCTTTTTTTTATACTATTCTAAATCAAGAACAATGAAAAATATATTCTAACTGCAATGTTAGATTTTATCTGATGACTGCGTTTGCTCAAAATCCTGAATACTCTGGTCGTCCTTATTTATGGCAAGACAAAAAATATACGATCTGGAACCTGCCGAAGCGCAATTTGATACGAAGTAAAAAGGATTAGGATATGGAGGTGTTGGTATTTTATATACCGTCTTTACCTAAGAAAGGAATACAGAAAAAGTGTTCCTTATTTTAATTAATATTGTTCTCTAATAAAAAACTGGCAAATGAAAAAAAATCGTGTTGCATTATTAATAGGTGCGGGTGCCGTTGAGAATGCTTGGGCTCCTGTATTAAATGCTATTAAAGAGTTCTGTGGAATAGATACGACGGCTGACGGAGCAAATTTTGTTTTGGCTAATTGGATTTATATGCTTAGATTTTATTCAACTGTAGGACATATCAAAGCTCCTGAAATTCTGGAAATTCATAAAAAAGACACCTATTGGTTAAAGAAAGCAATCGTAGATAACCTAAAGATGGCTCAAGATAAAGATGAGATCAGAGCGAGGCCAGCTTTAAAAAGAATTATAGAAAAGCTTATCATTTCTGACGATAATACCTTTGGATTTGTAACCACAAACTGGGATACAACGGTCGATAAGGTGATTAGTCAGGAGCTTAAAAGATTTGGAATTTCACATCCGCAATCGATATTTCATATTCATGGTGATGTTGATGATTGTAATAGTCTGTATTTGCCGTCAGAAATAACAGATGAAACATTTAGAGCAAAAGAAGAAAGTTTTAAAATTGGTTTAAAGCATAAAATGGGCATGGAATTCTTTATGGAGGCTACACACATAATTCTGTATGGAATTTCTTTAGATCCTTTAGATGCTGAATTGAGCCAAATGCTTAGGTCAGCTTGTAACAAAGAAAATTTAAAAGAAGTGACAATTATCAATTTAGAAAACGAAAAACAAAGAATATCAGAAAGAGTAAGACTTTTATTTTTTCCTAGTAATAGAGAAATCAAAATTAATTTTATTGATCCAAATAGTATTTAAAAATTTATTTTTAAGGAATTAAAGGACAGATCGTTTACATCTAATAAATTCTAGTTAATACTTCATAATAACGTTATTCATATATTGCTATTTTGTATAATTACGTAGCATTTTTTTAATTTTTTTTGTGGTGGTGAAGGGTAGGGAAATTATTTGGTTTTGCGATCTGATTTCGGTTCTATCGTTTGTACAATTAATTAGCAATAGTATGTCAATTTTATGTTTTTCTTTAATCTTTTCAAATTCGTGCATTTGTTTTGACGTTATCGGCTGATAGTAATCTATAAGCAACTTTTTTTCTTTAGTAATAACTAAAGTAGCTTCAGAACTTTCAGGTAAAAAGTCTGGTCTAATCACCGTCAAATTTCTTTTGCTGATGAATTTATAAACTATATCTTTTGCTTTAATATAACGCACTATAAGATGCAATTCTTCATCTTGCATGAATGAGTGGAAGATATTTATGGCATAGTAAAATATTATCAACAGTAAGCCCAATGCAATAATAATTAAACTAAGAGGTAAATTTTGAAAGTTAAAAATGAAAAAATATATTAATATAAAACTAACATAAAGTTGAATAAATTCATTGATTAGCGAATGTTTAAAATCTGAGATTGCTTGCTGTACTGTTCTCTTTCTCATTTTTAAAAGTAAATCATAAAAAGTGTCGAAATCTCGCCCTTTTATTATTTTTCCGTCAAAACTATATTTAGCTATATTGGTCATTTCTAGTACTTTTCTCATGTAACGCATATCTTTCGTTACAGAGTGGCCTTTTTTGAACTTAAATAGGTCTAAACCAAAAGTTATGATTATGGGTAAAACAATAAATAGACAGATATAACTTACGAAATACAAAAATAGTGCTATTAAAGATTTTCCCGATAAAAGATACTTGTAAAGGTCTTGATAAAATCCGTCCGAAAATGGCACAAGAAGCGTATATTCACCAATCAAAAATCTATAAAGAAAATCCGCAAAAATTAAAGTCAAAAGTATCTTAATAGTAAACACCAGATACTTCTTTCTTTCTTCAGGGACTTTTATCAGGTTATCAATTATCTCAATCATACTTTGTTATTTAATATTTCCGTAAATGGTAAATATAATTAATTCGCTCCTGATAATTTACTGCAATAAAGACGCATAAATTGTAATATAACAATCAAAAATGCTTAATTTTAGTCATATATGTGTACCAAAGAAAAAAGGCTGACAGAAAAACTGTCAGCCTTTGCCATTTCTAGTAGCGAGGACGGGAGTTGAACCCGTGACCTCAGGGTTATGAATCCTGCGCTCTAACCAACTGAGCTACCTCGCCATTTCTGAAGACATGCATCCTTGAATGCGGGTGCAAATATAAAACTAAATTTAAAGCTTGCAAATATAAATGACCAAAAAAAATAATTTTTAAATTATAGTTATCTTGAATTTATTCTATATATTTCCAAAAAAAATTAGAGCATACTATGGAAAGTAAAATACGTTACGAACTAGAATTTCCTTTAAATTCCTCACCTCAATTGCTATATCAGTATATATCAACACCTTCGGGTTTATCGGAGTGGTTTGCTGATAATGTCAATTCTCGCGGAGAGCTTTTTACGTTCATATGGGATGACGCAGAAGAGAAAGCCAGACTGGCTTCCAAAAAAACCGGTGAAAAAGTAAAATTTCGCTGGATTGATGAAAACGGGCAGGACGGAGACTATTTCTTTGAATTGCGAATCCTTGTGGATGAAATCACAAAAGATGTTTCCTTAATGGTGGTTGACTTTGCCGAAAAAGATGAGGTGGCCGAATCGACTCAGTTATGGGAAAACCAGATTTCCGATTTAAAACATGTAATCGGATCGGTATAGCAGAATTCCCTTTTTAAGACTTATATTTGCCCTGATTTAATTTCAGGGCTTTTTTTATGATTAATTTCAACGGAACTATTACAGACGACACAAATATATTGGCTGGTAACAGAGCATTTCTTTACGGAGATTCGGTTTTTGAAACAGTAAAAATTTTAGATGGGAAAGTGCTTTTTCTTGAAGATCATTATTTTAGGTTGATGTCTGCCATGCGGATTGTTCGTATGGAAATCCCGATGAACTTTACGATGGAATATTTCGAAGGGCAGATTTTGTCTACGGCTGCTTCGGAAAATTTTTCAGGTTCCTGCCGTGCCCGTATTTCCGTTTACAGAAAAGAGGGTGGCTTTTATCTTCCTAAAGACAATAATGTGTCCTTTTTGATTACGGTATTGCCATTGGAAGATTCGGTATACCGAATTGAAAAAGACCAATATGAAGTTGAATTGTACAAAGATTTTATCGTTACCAAACATTTGCTTTCTACAATTAAATCGTCTAACAGGATGATAAATGTCACGGGAAGTATTTTTGCTGATGAGAACGGCTATGACAACTGTCTTTTGATTAACGATGAAAAGAATGTTATTGAGGCCTTAAACGGGAATCTTTTTATGCTTATAGGGAATAAACTGGTAACACCGCCAATTTCTGAAGGATGCCTTAATGGCGTCATGCGTAAGCAAATTTTGGCTCTTGCTAAAAAAATAGAAACGATAGAAGTGGAAGAAGCTCCAATTTCTCCTTTTGACCTTCAAAAAGCGGATGAATTGTTTATAACGAATGTAGTCAGAGGTATTCAGCCTATAACAAAATATCGTAAAAAAGAATATGGGATGGGCTTGGCTAAAGACTTGCTGCTTCGATTAAATGCGCAAATCCGTTTGGGCTAATTCAGTATCGGATTTTCGGGGGCATTCGACCATATGACATAATCGCCCCCTAACTCGAGGATTTTCTGCTTCCAGAAATCAGTGGTGGATTTGCCAATAATCTTATTCTCATAGATATTCTTGGAAATAATCCAGGAATTGGCCTGCATTTCCCTATCCAATTGTTGTGCATCCCAACCGGTATAGCCTAAGAAAAAGCGGATGTTATTCTTTTTGATTTTTCCTTCGTTAATAAGTGCTTTGGTTGATTCAAAATCGCCGCCCCAATAGATTCCGTTTGAAATTTCAATACTGTTGGGAATCATTTCCGGAATATTGTGGATAAAATAAAGATTGTCCTGTTCGACAGGTCCGCCATTATAAATCTTAAACTTGGCATTGATTTCAGGAATCAGATCTTGTATGGTATATTCCAAAGGTTTGTTAAGGATAAATCCTACAGAACCTTCCTCGTTATGATCTGCCAGCAAAATCACTGAGCGATTGAATGATAGGTCTCCGATTATGGATGGTTCCGCGATCAGAAGTATTCCTTTTTTGAGTTTTTCTGAAATCATTTGGATGCATTTTTCATTAAATTTAACAATAAAAAGTTTTTTTTCCAAATTAATTCGACGAACAGTATAAAAAAAGCCTCCCAAATGGAAGGCTTTAATTTATATCGGGACAAAAAACTATTTAGAGTTAACTGATCCTTCTAATTCAGCACCAGCTTTGAACTTCACTACATTTTTAGCAGCGATTTTGATAGTTTTTCCAGTTTGAGGATTTCTTCCTTCTCTTGCAGCTCTAGAAGAAACTGACCAAGATCCAAATCCTACTAAAGATACTCTGCCACCTTTTTTCAAAGTGCCACCTACGTTATTTAAAAATGACTCTAAAGCTAATTTTGCAGCTGCTTTAGAAATTCCTGCGTCAGCAGCGATAGCATCAATTAATTCTGATTTGTTCATAATAATAGTTTTAATTGTTGGTTAAACATTATGTTAATTATAACAAATTTAATAGGATTTCCTTACTGGGCAACACATTTCGGGTGTTTTTCGCTGTTTTGTTGATAACTTGGGGCTTTTGTTAATAAAACCGACTTGTTTTTCTCGAAATCGCTGTGAAATCAGTGTTTATGCGGGGTCAGAACGCTTTGGCATTCGTTCCGAAACTGATGCCATTTAATAGTTCGGACGTCTTTAGGTTTTTCTTTCCCGGAAACTGTAATTGGATAATTTCTATATAGCCGTCACTGACCGCAATTTTCATTTCCTTTTTTGTGGTAATTATTTTTCCAATGGTTTCGGCATGCGTTTGGGCCATAAATTTAGCTTCATATATCTTAACGTTCCATTCCTGACCGTTGTCGCTAAAGAAACTCCAGGCGGCCGGATAAGGAGATAGTCCGCGTATCTGGTTGTGGATTTCTTTTCCCGGGCGGTTCCAGTCAATCTTGCAGTTGTCTTTATTGAGCTTGTATGCCGTTTTTATTTCAGCAGAGTCAACCTGTAAGGTTGTTTCTGCTTTTCCGTTTTGGATTAGTTCTAAGGTTTCGGCAACAGCCTGACTTCCCAGATGCATTAAGGTGTCGTGCAGTTGTCCTGCATTTTCATCGGGAGTAATAGCTACTTCTTTGCTCAATATCATCGCGCCGGTATCTATTTTGTCGTCAATAAAAAAGGTAGTGACGCCGGTTTTGGTTTCGCCGTTTATAATGGCCCAGTTGATAGGAGCGGCACCACGATAATTTGGAAGTAAGGAAGCGTGCAGATTAAACGTGCCAAATTTAGGCATGTCCCAAACTACTTTTGGCAACATACGGAAAGCTACCACTACCTGAAGATTGGCATTTAAATCTTTTAGCTCTGCTAAAAAAGCTTCCTCTTTAAGATTGGTTGGTTGCAGTAATTTCAGGTTTTTTTCTAAGGCATATTCTTTTACGGCAGAGTATTTGATTTTCTGGCCGCGACCCGCTGGCTTGTCAGGAGCAGTAATTACTCCAACGACTTCAAAATTAGTATTCAAAATGGTATCCAGTATGCCTACGGCAAATTCAGGAGTTCCCATAAAAACGATGCGTAACTTTTCCATTCTATTTTAAAGTATATTTGTTGTTGGGCAACAATTCTATTTTGTTTGTTTCTAAAAGCTGTCTCAATGCAAAGATAAGTGCCTCATCCGGAAATTTGGAATGAAACTGAATTTCTCTCGAACTCATTGGAGCCGTTTTTAATAAATGCAGTATTTTTTCACCGGCAGTAACCGGAATTGCAATTTTGTTTTTTTGGATGCAATAGGAGCAGACACCGCAATCATTACTGTCTTTTTCTCCAAAATAACTCAGGAGTTGTCTGCTTTTGCAGGTTGTGTTGTTGGTGGCATATTCCAAAACCGCTTCAAATTGCTCTTTTTTCAGGCTGTTTTGTTCTTCGAGGTATTTTGAGACCCGGTTGATGGTCCGGTCATCTTCACGTATTTCATTAAAGGTAACGGTAGAATCGTTGTTTTTTGCATGATATTCTATAATTTGCCTTTCCTGCAGCTTTAGCAGCACGGCCATTACCTGCGTTTCTTTAGCACCTGATTTTTTTGCAACCAACGGAATATTGATGGCGGTGACAATTTCATAAATACCGGGATAGGTGCGTAACAAGGTCAGGATTATTTCTTCATCCTGCGGGTTAAGGCTCATGTACCTGATTACTTCTTTAGATTCGATAACAAACCGTACGGTTACTTTTTCTGAAAATTCCTGCGAAAGGGAAATGATTCCCTGTCGGTCTAAAAACTGAAGGCTGTTAAATGTCTTTAATGCAGGAAAGCCATATTGGACACAAAACTGGTTGATATTGAAAGAAAACTGTTCATAGATTCCTTCTCCGTAGGCAATCTGGAAAAAATTACAGAGTTTGACATACATTTCTTTTAAGAACTTTTTGTCGGGAAGGCTGTTCAGTATTTGGTTTTCGGAATATTGAATGTCAGAAGGACTGTTCAGTAAAACGGCAAAAGCCTTTTCTCCGTTTCGTCCGGCACGTCCGGCTTCCTGATAATAGTTTTCCAGATTTTCCGGTAATTGTATATGGATGACTGTTTTTACATTAGCCTTGTCTATTCCCATACCAAAAGCATTGGTCGCTACAATGACCTGAACTTTTTCTTCCATCCACAGTTTCATGTTTTTTTCTTTTTCGGTAATATGGAGTCCGCCGTGATAATAAGTAGCTTTTATGCCCAATGATTCCAGTTGTGAAGCCGTATCAAGGCAGCCTTTTCTGTTTCGGACGTAAATAATGGATGGTTGTGGATGTTTTTTTACGATTTGCTCTATCCGGTAAAGTTTGTCTTCGGCCTCAAAAACCATATAGGCAAGGTTTTCCCTTACGAATGATTTTTGAAAAACAGCCGGATTTTCCATGTCAAGCTGGGCAATGACATCTTTTTTTACACGCTCCGTAGCAGTGGCGGTTAATGCCAGAAAAGGAATCTTAGGGAAATGGGTCTTAAGGGAAGCGATTTTTAAATAAGCCGGGCGGAAATCGTGTCCCCATTGCGAAACGCAATGTGCTTCATCAATAGCAATGAGATTTATGGGAAGGTTTTTGAGACGTTCGACAATCCAGTCGGCTTGTAATCTTTCCGGCGACAGGTATAAAAATTTATAATTGCCAAATTGGCAATTGTCCAAGAGGTCGCTGATTTCATCGGTAGAAATGCCTCCTGTGAGTGCAATCGCCTTAATGCCTCTTTTCTGAAGATTGGCAGTCTGGTCTTTCATCAATGCAATCAGAGGTGAAACTACGAGGCAGATACCGTTTTGCATTAGGGCAGGAACCTGAAAACAGATAGATTTTCCGCCGCCTGTTGGCATCAGGGCAAAAGTATCCTGTCCGTCTAAGACAGAGGCTATAATCTCAGCTTGCGGAGTTCGGAATGAATCGTATTTCCAGTATTTTTGGAGAATCGATAACGCTTCTTGCATGTTTCTAGTTCGAAAGATGCCCTAATATAAAAAGAATTCTGTTATCAACCGTGTCTTTTGGAACTTCAATCAACGAATAGCCGTAACTTTCGTAAGTTTCTTTAAGGTGCTTGTAGATTAGGGTTGCCTGTTCGTAATTTTCATAGCGTGCTTCATCACATTCGTAAATGTCTTCCCAAGGTGGCAATATGAAGATTTTAGTGTATTTGTGTTCGCGGCAGGCTTCGTCAAAGAAAGCCGGATAAGCATCGCCTATGTAGTGCATATAGGCTAAAACGTCAGGAATTCCGCGGTCTATAAAAACTACCGGACTTTCCTCTTTCAGGGCATCATGGTATTGTTTTTTTCTTCCTTCCAGAAGCAATTCGCTGAAAAGCAGCGGATTTTCAAGAAACAATTGTTCGATTCCCTGTTTTTTTGCTTCCATTGTTACTTCCCGTGAAATTTCAGGGTAACAGCAGTGTCCGCGTTCAAGCAGTCCATCAATGATGGTTGTTTTCCCAGTTCCGGGACCGCCGATGATAACAACAATATCTTTTTGCACTTTTTTGAAAATAAGGGGCAAATTTACTTAAAGATTTTTAAATACTAAAGTGAATTTTGTTTTTTAGAAAGCCGTCCCGAAATGAAGAAATAAACAAGGATAAACCATCGGGAATTGTTTTTTATGCTTGGAATGCTATGTAGGTTCATTTCATATTAAATTAATTCCATACGTCTTAAATCTAAAATCAATACCGTATATTTGCCTTTATTTTAATTTTGAAGATGGATAAGAAGACACAGGAATTTTATGAAAGGCTGAAAACAGAATTGGACGAGGCGAATGTATGGCCGGCAGAATACCTTTTTAAGTTCATAGTCCCAACGGATAAGCAAAAAATTGATACGGTAGAAAATGCTTTTAACGGCATGGGAGCTGTTATTCATACGACGCAATCAAAAACGGGAAAATTTACCAGTGTTTCTGTAAATGTAAGAATGGAAAGTTCACAGAGTATTGTTGATAAATATATTGAAGTTTCCACAGTCGAAGGAATCATATCGCTTTAAAGCTTCACGACGATTTTATGTATATAAAAGAAAACCCACACGACATTGTTCATCATCTGGAATATAATGCTGAAAGACCGCATTTGATTATTCCGGAATACGGACGTCATTTGCAGAAACTAATCGACCAGGCAACTGTAATCGAAGACAGAAATGAGCGCAACAAGGCAGCGAAATATATTATAGCGGTTATGGGAAGCCTGAATCCGCATTTGCGTGATGTGCCTGATTTCCAACATAAGCTTTGGGACCAGATTTTTATTATGTCTGATTTTAAGCTGGATGTAGATTCTCCCTATCCGGTGCCGTCAAGAGAAATGCTGCAGCAAAAGCCGGAACGCCTGAAATATCCGCAAAACTTTCCTAAATACCGGTTTTATGGGAACAATATCAAATACATGATTGATGTGGCCAATAAATGGGAGGATGGCGAATTGAAAAGTGCGCTGATAAAAGTGATTGCCAATCACATGAAAAAATCCTACCTAAGCTGGAATAAGGATACGGTAAAGGATGAAGTGATTTTTGAACATTTGTATGAATTGTCAAACGGAAAAATCAATCTGAAGACGAGTTCTGAGGAATTGCTGAATTCTACAGATTTGATGCGTACAAACAAAAAAATGTCTAATAAAAATCAATCGACTCCGCAAAAGGCAAAATCTAAAAATGGCGGAAAGCAGAATAATCAAAACAAAAACAATAGAAAACCACAAGGTTAGGCAGGCATTTGGCTTTGGCCAATAGCTTCTGACCTATAAACTCATAATTTAATAAAATGGAAACTTTCAAGATTGAAGGAGGCGTTCCTTTAAAAGGAGAAATTACGCCACAAGGGGCAAAAAATGAGGCATTGCAAATTTTATGTGCGGTTTTGCTTACTCCGGAAAAAGTAACTATCAATAATATTCCGGATATTATCGATGTCAATAAGCTGATTACCTTATTGAAAAATCTTGGAGTTAAAGTTGAAAAAATAGGCAAAGGTTCTTATACTTTCATTTCAGATGAGGTGAATATGGCTTATCTGGAATCTGAGGCTTTCAAAAAAGAAGGAAGCTCTTTACGTGGTTCCATCATGATTGTAGGGCCGCTTTTGGCTCGTTTTGGAAAAGGTTATATTCCAAAGCCGGGTGGTGATAAAATTGGAAGAAGAAGATTAGATACGCACTTTGAAGGCTTTATCAATCTTGGAGCTTCATTCCGTTACAATAGAGAAGACCATTTTTATGGTGTTGAAGCGACTAAATTAACAGGAACTACAATGCTTCTTGATGAGGCTTCCGTAACCGGAACGGCTAATATTGTAATGGCCGCTGTTTTGGCTGAAGGAAAAACATCTATCTACAACGCGGCTTGCGAACCGTATTTGCAACAGCTTTGCAAGATGCTGAATTCCATGGGAGCGAAGATAACAGGAGTAGGTTCTAACTTGTTGGAAATTGAAGGTGTTTCGTCTTTGGGCGGATGCACGCATACCATCCTTCCGGATATGATTGAAATCGGTTCCTGGATCGGATTGGCAGCAATGACGCGAAGCGAAATTACAATCAAGAATGTAAGTTGGGAAAACCTTGGAGTGATTCCGGGAACTTTCAGAAAGCTTGGAATTACATTAGAAAAAAGAGGCGATGATATTTACATTCCGGCTCATACTGACGGTTATGAAATCCAGAACTATATTGACGGTTCTATCCTGACTATTTCAGATGCTCCATGGCCTGGATTTACACCAGACCTTTTGAGTATTGTTTTGGTTGTGGCAACGCAGGCAAGAGGAAGTATTCTTGTTCACCAAAAAATGTTTGAAAGCCGTTTGTTCTTTGTCGATAAGCTAATTGATATGGGGGCGAAAATTATCCTTTGCGACCCGCATAGGGCAGTAGTTATTGGTCACGATTTCAAATCGCAACTGAAAGCTACGACCATGTCTTCTCCTGATATACGTGCCGGAATTTCCCTGTTGATTGCTGCACTTTCTGCAAAAGGGGTGAGTAAAATCCAAAATATCGAACAAATCCACAGAGGATATGAAAATATCGAGGAAAGATTAAAAGCATTGGGAGCTAAAATTACAGCTGAATAATAGTAGGCAAATCATGATATAAAAAAGGCGTTTCAATTGAAACGCCTTTTTGTTTGCCTATTCTAAAATGTTCAGGAATTTCAATCCAAAGATGACACCGTCACCCTGGAATCCATTTTGGTAGGAACGTACATAGTCCACACGCAGCATTCGGAACTTGCCAAAACCAAGATTGTCTAACCCTACAGAAAACTCGGAATAAGGTTTTACATCCGGTACTGCTATTGCATGATATCCAACCACAAGATTTGATTTTAGCTTGTTCAGCAAAGGAATTCTGTTCATGATGTAACCTTTGAAATTATGCTCGGCATGAAATTCAATATAGGCATCGTTGGTGCTGTGTGAATAATACGGTAGCAGGTTGAATACGTTCAGGTATCTTTCAGTCTGGCCAATATGTGTCTGGTTGCCGTTAAAGTGCTTGTAATCGGCAAAAGAAATATTGTCTGCATTAAAAAACTTTCCGGCTTTTAGGTTGATTCCCAGTTCTCCTTTATTTCCTAAAGTAACATCGTAAGTCATACGCGCATGAACAGCATCATATTCATATTCCTTTTCGCTTCCTGCGAATGCTTTTTCATAGGTTGCAAAAAGCACCGGATATTTTTCGTTTCTGATATTCATTTTTCCGTCCGGTCTTGAGATGTATTCCTGTCCGAAATTCACCCTGGCAGAAATCGAAGCTTTTGCCAAACGGTGTGTTTCAAAAATTGGCAACGAATTGGCTGTAGGAGCCAAAGGATTATTTGAAGTATATTCCTTATCGTTTTTAATCAATACATAGTCTGTATTGTTGAAAAGCGATTTTCTTCTGGAATATTCGGCATTTCCAAACAAGGTCAATCCGTTTACAACTTCCTGCTGGTAGCTAATTCTACCAAAAGTCTTGTCGTATAGTTTCATGTAGTTGTCTTTGAAAAACAATGTGCTGACTGAATTGACAACATCAGAAATAGCCGCGCTGTTAAATTGTACGATTTGATTACCGGCAGAAGCAAATAAATAGGCATTGGTCTGGTTGTCTAATCGGGTCGAAAAATAACCGTAGGCTCTTAGCCTTTCTTCTGCTATTCCGTAATTCATTTTTACGCCAAAACTGGTATAGGTTCTTTCGTCAGGATTGGTCTTAGTGTATGAAAAGCCTGTATTTAAATTCCACCCCTGAACGGTATTAAAACCAGGTACTTGTATTAATCCGTCATATTTTACACTCCAGTTTTTATAGGAATTTCTAAAGGTATAACCTTCAATTAGGTCAAACGGTTTAAAACGATTTTTCTTCCTGTCTACGGAGTCAAGATAGGTCTGGGATTTACGGATCGTCTGGATACTGTCTTTTTTGATGTAGTCTTTTGATTCCTCGTCAGTCAAAGGAACAGGACGGGCAGCATCCCAAAAGTTGTCGTCTTTTTTGTTGGCTTCCTTATCTATTGATACGATTTCTTTGGTAAAAGTTTTCTTTTCAAATTCCTCTTTGAATTCATAATTGCTAAAGGCATGCGTAAATTTTCCGGTAAATTTGATACCGAAAAGCCCTGCGCTGAAATCTAAAGTCTGAAGGCTTTTGGCCCAGATTTTAGAATTGGAATTATAGCTGAAGTTTTGCGTAAGGTTCATCACTTCAAGAATTGGCTCCTGCATTCTGTAACCTTTGATGTCAAGGTCTACGGCATAAATAGCCCAGCTGTCTTCAACAATATAGATGTAACCTTCAAAAACAGGGTCGCTGTCTCTTTTAGGAGTTACTTTTATTTTATTTATAGTATTGTTATTTTCGTCTATAAACGTACCTTCCATCTTAAACTTGTAGTAACCAAAAGCATTGCTGGCGATTGGAGAAACCATATTGATGTTAAGGTTGATATAATTTTCGTAGAAATCATAATCGGTATTTCTGGCAGTATTATAGCTGAATCCGTTGTCGTTTCCGCTTATTTTTGACGCGATAATCTTTTCCTTTAGCTTGTCCGGTTTTTGGTAAGTAATTCGGGATACTGTTTCTGATAAATACATGATTCCTGTTCCGGTAGAGTCCAGTATGCCTTCTTCATCTACAGTCTGACCCAGAATTTTCTTTGGCATGTCTTTTACCCTGAAAATTCCTCTGGAATAGAAGTCGGCAGTAAATTTAGCGGTCATTTCAGAATTTTGTTTTCTCGCAGCAATAGCACTTCGGATAATAGCATTGGCCGGATTTTCTTTTGAATCAATGACAATTTCCGGAATGGCAATGTTTTCTTCCAATAGTGTTACATCCAAAACATAAGGAAGCCTATCGGCATTGATGGTAATTTTTTGGGTTTTATAGCCCAAATACTGAAATACTACGGTGTATTTTCCTGATGATTTTACGCTGAGTTCGTATTGCCCCACTTCATTGGAAGAGGTGCCGTTATAAGTATTTTCGATGTATACGTTTACGGCTGGTAAGGTAGTTCCGGACTGGTCGGTAATTTTTCCCTTAATTTGTGCTGAAGCAGCAATAGAGAAGGCAAATAAAATGAGGGTAATTATTTGTTTCATGCAGAGAGTTAAGTGAAGTTTAAAATTAGTAATACGGTCACATTATAAATAGACGTTTCTATTTATGAAATGGTTGTATGGGTAAAAAAAAATTATAGAAAAGCCTGTATAGCGAGTTTATAACTCTCAAGTCCGAAACCGATTATGATTCCTTTTGCGTTAGGCGAGATATAGGATTGATGCCTGAAAGATTCTCTGGAAAAAGTGTTGGAAATATGAACTTCTATAACGGGAGCAGTAATGGATTTGACGGCATCGCCAATTCCTACGGAAGTATGGGTATAGGCAGCGGCGTTCAGGATAATTCCATCAAAGGTAAAACCTGTTTCCTGAATTTTACTGATGATTTCTCCTTCAATATTGCTTTGGAAATAAACAAGCTCGATGTTTGGAAATTCAGCCTGAAGCGAAACAAAATAATCTTCAAAAGTTTGGCTGCCGTAAATTTCAGGTTCCCGTTTTCCAAGCAGGTTTAAGTTAGGTCCGTTGATAATAATGATTTTCATGAAAGATGATTTTTGTAAAAATAGGAATTTCCCTTCTTTATAAAATGTTAAGGCATAAAAAAACCGTTTTGCTAAACAAAACGGTTCTCTTTTAAGAAATATATTTTTTAGAAAAAGTATCCAAGTGATAATTGGAAGACAGCATTTTTGACTTCTGCCTCTTTTGAAACTTCAGAAAGCCCGATAGTATATCTTGCCTGAGCAAAAAAGTTATCGGTAATGTTAAGTCCTAAGCCTCCGGCAGCCGCGAAATCAAAGCTTTTGTTTTCAAATTCATTTTTTGCCTCATCGATCAAAAAAGAAAACTGAGGTCCTACTTCCAAACTCAATTTTTCTGAAATTAAGTAAAATTTCGCCAAAACCGGAACAGAAACATAGTCCAGGTTGAAATCACCAAGTCCTTTTACATCAGCACCTTGCGAAGTATAAAGCAATTCTGGTTGTAATGAAAAGTTTTGAAAAAGTTTTACTTCGGCAACCGCACCTGCATGAAAACCGGTTCTGCTGCTGTAGTCGATACCATCGGCACCTCCGTTAAAGTTGGCGAAGTTAACACCTCCTTTGATACCAAATTTTAAAAGTTGTGCATCAGCATTTGTTGCTCCTGCAATGATTAAAATTGCAGCTACGATAAATTTTTTCATAATAAATTTTTTAAGGTGGTTTAAAAGTTTTAAAGCTTTTTAGCTAAACAAATGTAGCTATGTTTTTTTGAGTTAATTTTAAAATTATGAAATTATTAATATTTTTTTTCTTAAAATTAAGTTAAACAAAGTCATGAAAGCCAAGCATTTCATGTGTTTTCTTGCTGTCTTTTGATTGTGTTTTAAAACTTAACGACATGAATTTTTTATCAGTAATTGTGATAGGTTCTTTTGGGTTTGCTAATGCTCCCGAAGGAATTAAATTTGATGTTAGTGGGTTTGAATTTACCAATTTTGGAAGAGATTATAAATTGCCAATCGGTATGTCCTTTGATTGACATATAATGTCGGGTTGACGAATAGTAATGATACCGTACGGGTTTTGATATCAATACTACCGGTTTTCAAATTGGTGCTGGTTACCGGTTTTAATTCCGTTTTACTATGACGTAAAAGCTTTCCGTTTTTTGGAAGGCTTTTTTATTTTGAAATATCCGTTTTCGTTCTTAAAACCAGATAAATACAGGAAGATAGGTTTCGTTTTTGTTAATTTCATGGTTAATAACAAAAGTTATATGACAGCTTTTTATATCAATTATTTGATACATTTGATTAGTAATTTTAAAACTAAACAAACATGAAAAAAATTATTTTAACTGTAGCTGCAGTATTTGCTTTTGGGTTTGCGAATGCTCAGGATGCAAAAAGCACAGCTAATGGAGGACAAACTGCAAAAGGAAAATGGTTAATTGAGGCGAATACCGGTTTCGGTGCTGCTCATGCTGCTAATACTTCTTTTGGATTAGATTCTACAGATGGTGAAACGACATGGTCTATTGGGGCTGAAGGTGGTTATTTTGTAATGGATGATTTGGCTATCAAAGCCGGTTTGGGTTATGTAGATATGGGAGACGATGTTTCTGCATTCTCATACAAAATTGGTGCGAAGTACTATATCATCAGTCAAATTCCTGTTCAGTTAGACTATTCCGGAGCTTCTATTAAAGATGCTGATGAAAATCCTTCCTATTTAGGAATACAGGGCGGTTATGCTATCTTCTTAGGACAAAACGTATCTATTGAACCAGGTTTGAGATTCAACAAAAGCTTAAACGAGGATTTTTATGATGACGTTTTCCAGGTAAGAATTGGTTTTGCGCTGCATTTCTAAGAAATAAAATTTAGATTACATAATAAAAAGCCTCCTGAACGGGAGGCTTTTTTATTTTTCAAAAGCACTGTTTTTATCTCGGTTTTTGTGTTAATTTTCTGATTTTCAACAATGTATTGTTTTTGTATGAATTTAATGATAAATGAAAAATAACATGTCAGTTGTTTCGTGTTATTTTTTTTATACTTTTGCCGCATAATTTTAAAACTAAACAAACATGAAAAAAATTGTTTTAACAGTAGCAGCAGTATTCGCTTTCGGATTTGCTAACGCTCAAGAAGAGACTTCTGAAGGTTTCAAAAAAGGTGATGTATTCATTTCTGGTGCTGTAAGTTTTGGTTCAACTAAAACTGGAGATTTCAAAACTAGTGATTTCGAAATTGCTCCAAGTGCTGGTTATTTTGTAACTGATAACATCGCTTTAGGTCTTGCATTCGGATACGGATCTTCAAAAGTTGATGTAGGTACTGCAGATGCAACAAACAGTACTCTTTCTGTTGGTGCTTTTGGTAGATACTACTTTACTCCGGCTTCTAAATTCTCTATCTTCGGTCAGTTGGGTGTAAGCTACATGAGCTATGATAATGAATTTGATGCAGAAGCAGGAACACTTGGTGAGTTCAAAGGTGACGGTTTTGGTGTTGCAGTAGCTCCAGGTGTTAGCTATTTCCTTGCTAAAAACTTTGCAATTGAGGCTTCTTTCGGAATCTTAGGTTTCGAAACTACTAAACCAGATGCAGACGGTGCTGAAAAAACAAATTCTTTTGATTTCGGTCTTGATATGAGAGATATCAGATTAGGATTGGTTTACAAATTCTAAGAATAAGATTAGAATATATCAAAAAGGCTTCCCATTTGGGAAGCCTTTTTCTTTTAAGATTAACTCCCGTTTCGCTAACTTTGCAATCTTCAATCCACATTCATGTTATCAGTCCAGAATATTTCTTTCGGTTATACCGAAAAACAAGTAATAGAGAACATCAGTTTTACCATTCAAAAAGGCCAGAATATTGCCATAATTGGTGAAAGCGGTTGCGGAAAAAGTACGCTTTTAAAACTAATTTATGGACTTTACGATTTAGATGAAGGACAGATTTTTTATGGCGATACGCCTATTTTAGGACCAAAATACAATCTGATTCCCGGAGAAGATTATATCAAATACCTGGCACAGGATTTTGACCTGATGCCTTATACAACCGTAGAGGAAAATGTGGGTAAATATCTTTCCAATGTTTATAAAGAAGAAAAAGCACAGCGTGTAGCCGATTTACTGGCTATGGTTGAAATGTCTGATTATGCCAAAACCAAAGCGAAGTATTTAAGTGGAGGTCAACAGCAAAGAGTAGCTTTGGCAAGAGTTCTGGCTTTAGAGCCTGAAGTTTTGCTATTGGACGAACCTTTTAGCCATATTGATAATTTTAGAAAGAATGCCCTTCGCAGAAACCTGTTTGCTTACCTGAAGAAAAAAGGAATTACCTGTATTGTGGCTACACACGACAGCGCAGATGCGCTTTCTTTTGCTGATGAGACCATTGTGATGCAAAAGGGTAGAATGCTTGAAAAAGCACCGTCAAAAGAGTTGTATTTTAATCCGGTTAACAAATATCTAGCCTCACTTTTTGGTGAGATTAATGAAATTACGGTAGAAGACGAAAACGGGACAATGATCAACCTGCTTTTGTATCCGCATCAATTAAAAGTGGCACAGACAGGTTTTATACAGGTGTTGGTAAAACAATCTTATTTTAAAGGAAACCGGTATCTGGTTAAGGCGGTACTTGAAAAACAGGTTATTTTCTTTGAGCACAATAGTGCACTTGAAAATGAAACTTTTGTCTTTCTGGAACTGAATAATAAAATATCTTAAAATAAAAATCCCGGAATTTTTGATTCCGGGATTTTTATTTTTGGAAATGATTCCAATTAGTTTTTCAGGTGCTTTTCTAAGAACTGGTCCTGTTCCCAAAGCAGGTGAAGGATGTTTTCTTTAGCAGCATAGCCGTGGCTTTCTTTTGGCAATAAAAGCAATCTTACCGGAGCACCAAGACCTTTCAGGGCCTGGAAATATCTTTCTGACTGCAATGTGAAAGTTCCCGGATTGTTATCAGCGTCACCATGTACAAGCAAAAGTGGTGTTTTCATTTTATCAGCAGTCATAAATGGCGACATTGTATTGTAAACTTCCGGAACTTCCCAGTAGTTTCTTTGCTCGCTTTGGAATCCGAATGGTGTAAGCGTTCTGTTATAAGCGCCGCTTCTTGCAATACCGCAGGCAAACAGGTCAGAATGTGTCAATAGGTTAGCTGTCATAAAAGCACCGTAAGAGTGTCCTCCAACGGCTACTTTTTTACGGTTGATATAACCTAGCTTGTCAACTGCATCAATTGCAGCAGCGGCATTGTCTACCAACTGCGTGATAAAAGTATCGTTTGGTTCTGTTGAGCCTTCTCCAATGATTGGGAAAGAAGCATCATCCAATACTACATAGCCTTTAGCTACCCAATACACGAAAGAACCGTAGTTAGGAAATGTAAATTCGTTCGGGTTTTGAGAACTTTGTCCCGCACTGTTCTTGTCTTTGTATTCTTCAGGATACGCCCAGATTAAAAGAGGTAATTTCTCTTTTTTCTTCATGTCATAACCAACAGGAAGGTATAATGTTCCTGAAAGCTCTACACCGTCTTTTCTTTTGTATTTGATTACTTCTTTGTGTACGTTTTTGATACTTTCAAACGGATTTTTGAAATTGGTAATCTGCGTTAGCTCATTCTTCTTTTTGATATTTCTGAAGTAGTAGTTCGGGTATTCGCTTTTTGACTGAATCTGAACTAATACATCGCCTTTTTTGAAGTCTTCAATAGAGAAGATGCTTTCTTTTTTGTCTTTGTAAGCCGATTGGTACAAACGTTTTGTCTTGAAAGTCTTGATGTTGAACTCGTCAATAAATGGAAACTGACCATTTTTAGTATGACCTTGGCCAATAAGGAAGGCATTGTCGTTTTCAAGAGCCAATACTTGTCTTCCGTATTGGTTTTTGATTGTTTCGAAACTTCCCGGGTCAGAATAAATGTCCTGAGAATTTCTGTCAAAGATTACTTTTGGAGCCTGTCCAGGATTTGACGGATTGAATAAGTAGGTCTTTTCATTTCGGGTGTCATACCACTGGTCGTATAAAATGGCAGTAGTGTTATTACCCCAAACAATGCCTCCGTAACGTTGTACTGTTTTAACCAAAGATGTAGGATTGGAAGTAAATGGAGCCTGCCATAAGAAAACTTCGTCCCTGAAATCTACTTTATTGGCCGGGTCTCCACCGTCTAAAGCTTCAACAAAATAAAGAGTTGCCGGAGCATCGCTTCTCCAGCCCATGCTTCTTTTTCCTTTTCGGGTAGCCATAAAACCTTTTGGCATGATTTCAGAAAGAGGCACTTCGTTAACCACCTTAATTTCTTTTCCTGTCAGGTCATATACTACAGACTTCATTGGGAAACGGCTCAAAGGAACGATATAAGAAAATGGCTTTTGTATCGTAGTAATCATGATGTAGTTTCCGTCAGGAGAAAAACCTTCACCGGCATATAAATCGGCACTTTTATAAAGCGACGCTTTTCCGCTAAGGTCAATTTTATAAAGCTCAGAACTTACTAAGGTTTCAAAATTAGTCTCGTCAGTTTTGTTTTTTAATAAATCCTGATAGGTTCTGTTTTGTGATTTTGAACCGTCACTGGTAGAAACCGTAGGTCCTTTTGGGAGGTCTTTTTTAGAATCAATCAGGGCAGGACGGTTTTTAGGAAGCATCCTAACCAATAGGTTCTGATTGTCTCTGTACCAGCTGTACGGACTACCCATGTTGGCATTTACAGTTGCCTCTGTTAATCGGGTTGCTTTTGCTGAAGCAATGTCTAAAACCCACAATTCCACTCCTGTAGCTGTAGTGTGTGTAAAAGCAAGTTTCTTTTCGTCCGGTGACCAGGAAATATTGCTGATTTTTGGATTTTGTGGCAAGCCGGTTACCTGAGTTTCATTCTTATCCTTGATTTTGCGGACTTTCAGGTTGTTAATATAGGTAACGGTACTTGAGATATTCGTAATTGGGTTAATTCTCAAACCGCCTAATCTCATTTCTTCCTGATTTAATTCATCAAGAGTTTTGTAGGTATTTCGGTACGAAAGAAGCATGTATTCTTTTTTGGTGTCCATCGAAACCGAAGGAGCTCTTTCATAGTCGGCCAGGTCCAAAATTTCTTTGGAGGGCTTTTGGTAAGTAAGTTCTTCCTGCGAAAATCCTGTCAATCCGACAAGCAGGAAAAGCATAGATAACTTTAATTTCATATTATTTATATTAGGGTTGATGAAATATTTGTCTAAAATAAGTCAAGCTTGTTACATGTGCTAAAATATTTAGTTAATAAATAAAAAGGAGTTATAGAAAAGTACTTTCAAAAACGCACACTCAATTGCTGATATTGAAATATTTGCTAACTTGTGCGATAGATAATTTGCGGATGCGTAAATTTGCGGTCTGATTTTTAACGAAATAATAAAATATGTATCATTCAAAAATTGCAGGTTTAGGATATTATGTTCCTGAAAATATTGTTACTAATGATGATTTGTCTAAAATAATAGACACTAATGATGAGTGGATTCAGGAGCGTACAGGAATTCAGGAAAGACGCCATATTGTAAAAGGCGACGGGAATACTACGACGTCAATGGGTGTGAAAGCGGCAAAAATTGCAATTGAACGTTCCGGTGTAGCAAAAGAGGACATCGATTTTATCATTTTTGCTACCTTAAGTCCTGACTACTATTTTCCAGGCCCTGGAGTTTTAGTACAGAGAGATTTAGGACTAAATACCGTTGGAGCGTTGGATATCCGAAACCAATGTTCAGGATTTGTATATGCCTTGTCAATTGCAGACCAGTATATCAAAACCGGAATGTATAAAAATATCCTGATTATCGGCTCTGAAGTGCATTCGACAGGATTGGACATGACAACACGCGGACGTGGCGTTTCTGTAATTTTTGGAGATGGTGCAGGAGCGGCAATCATTTCAAGAGAAGTAGATACAAACAAAGGAATTTTGTCTACGCATCTGCATTCTGAAGGACAATATGCGGAAGAACTTATCGTAAAAGCTCCGGGAATGGGCGGACGATGGGTGACAGATATTATTGCTGATAATGACCCGAATGATGAAAGCTATTTCCCATACATGAACGGACAGTTTGTATTTAAAAACGCAGTAGTTCGTTTCAGTGAAGTAATTATGGAAGGATTAAAAGCCAGCAATTTGGATGTTTCTGACATCAATATGCTGATTCCGCATCAGGCGAATTTGAGGATTTCCCAATTCATCCAGCAAAAATTCAAACTGGCAGACGACCAGGTTTATAATAATATTCAGAAATACGGAAATACTACCGCAGCTTCTATTCCAATTGCCTTGACAGAAGCCTGGGAACAAGGAAAAATAAAATCTGGCGACCTTGTGGTATTGGCTGCTTTTGGAAGTGGCTTCACCTGGGGAAGTGTTGTTATTCGTTGGTAAAAAAGTGGCTAAGGTGCTGAGATTCTAAGTTGCTAAGTAGGTAAAGTTGCTAAGGTTTTAAGTTGAAAAAGCTCTCAATCATTAGAGCATCTTACTACTTTAGGTTCTTACATATTTTGATTTTGGTAATCTTATGTTTATAAGATAATGTCTTGGTCAAAGAAACACAAAACCTCTGTACCTTAGAACCTCAGTACCTTAGAACCTTATCGCTTAGCACCTCACTAACTTAGCACCTCAAAAAAAATGCTCCTTCTAATTATACCCGTCTCAATTCTTCTCTACTATTTTTATCGTGGGGAAAAATTGCCGAAAGATAAGATTATCGACAGGATAGAAGTTTATAAGTCAAAAAGGAAAATGAATGTCTATTCCTGTGGGATTCTTTTAAAAACCTATAAGATAGCTTTGGGCAAAAATCCGATAGGACATAAAGAAATTGAAGGCGACTGTAAAACTCCGGAAGGGACTTATACGATTGACGGAAAGAATCCGGAAAGTGCTTTTCACAAAAACCTCGGAGTTTCATATCCTAATGAAAAAGATTTGGAACATGCCGCAGCTTTAGGGGAATCAGCAGGAGGTGATATAAAAATTCACGGACTTCGGAACGGGAGGGGCTATCGGTCAAAGTTCCACCGATGGAAAGATTGGACGGCCGGTTGTATTGCCGTAACCGATTATGAAATTGACGAATTGTATCAATCGGTAAAAGTAGGTGCTGAAATAGAAATATTTCCTTAAATGGCATTGTATAAAATAGAAAAACTCGGAGGCATCACTTCCGAGTTTTTCATTTTTAACCCAATATATAAAAAAACCTAAAAATTGATTCTTAGAACATACCGCCACCTTGTTTGGTATTGTCTTCACGGTACTTTCTTTGAAGTGCCCTGTTTTTACCTCCACCAAACATATAGTTGATTCCGAAGTAAAGACTCTGGCTTTCCCATCTGAAAGTTCCTGTGCTTGGATAAGGGTGTTTGCTGTCGAAACCGTATTCCATCATATTAAAGACGTCATTGAAACGAACGCTGAAGTTCAGTTTGTTGTTTAGCAATGAATAACGGCCTCCCATATCAATCTTATACATGTCCTTGCTGTCGTTTTGGATTCCGTCAACACCACTTCTAAAGAATCCGAACAGAAGGAAACTTAAATTTTTTGTCGCTTTGAAGTTACTGTTCAGTCTTGCGTTAAATGCGGCTGCATCAATTTCTTTTCTTACAAAATCAAATTGGTCTGTTGTTCCGGGTCTCAATACAGAAACCAGACCTTTTTGGGTAATGTTTGAGAAGTCTACAGAAGGCTGTACATCCCACCATTTTGTGATTTTGTAGTTCGCAGACACTTCAAATCCGTAAGCAGAGTTGTTGTCAAAGTTAGCCCAACTCATAATCAGGTCATTTGGATTGTCTGTTGTTTCGTCAGAATATAAAACCCTGTTGATTTCGTCATTAATCAATCTGTAGTAAATACCTCCGGTAATTGAACCTTTTGAAAGTATTCTGGTGTAGTTCAATTCTACAGAGTTGGTAAACTGTGGCTCCAATTCCTGATTACCCAGACCGGTAACCAAAGGCGTTGCAAATTCCCTGATTGGTTTTGTCTGCTCCAAACTTGGTCTGTCAACACGACGGCTGTAACTTAACTGGAACATGTTTTTCTCAGTTAGGTTATAGGTAAGGTAAGCCGATGGATAAACAGTAAAATAATCGTCGTCAAAGGCTACATTGCTATTGTTTACATTCAGGTTGGCTTTTACTTTGTAGCTTTCAAAACGTGCTCCAAGCTGGTAGCTGAATTTTTCAAACTTTTGTCCGAAAGTAGCATAAGCAGAATAAATATCTATATCGTAGGTATAGTTTGAACTTCTGTTTTCAATCGGAACCAATAAGTTTCCGGTTGTATAATCATTGGTTGTTCTTGTAATTCTTGCCTCAGCACCCAATTCAAGAGTTGACTTTTCAGACAAAGGATTTACGTAATCCAGGTTTAAAGTTGTCGTTTTTCTTTCATCCTTGATTTTATCACCATAAACAACCTGTTCTGCCGGAGTATTAAATGTCGTTGTATTGAAGTTCGCATTTTGAGTCTGCTCATAATCGTTATAGTTTCCTTCAAAATCCAAAGTATGTCCTTCTTTTGCAAACTTATGCTTATAGGCCAGGTTGTAGGCTCCGCTATTATTGTCTGTTTTATATCTTCCTAGTTGAAGCACATTTGGCAGGTCGCCATTCAAATAGCGGATATCGGTATCTACATTTCCTTTACCATTCATAGAGTTTTGGTTCGTATAGAATGAAAGCGTATTGTTATCATCGATGTAGTAGTCCATACCAATCTTATACAAATAAGATTCGTTGTCGTTTACAATATCAAGTACTTGCTGTGAATTGTTGTCAAATCTTTGGATGAAACCATCATTGTAATATTTTCCGAAGTTGCTACCTGCATTCCCGAAGAAGTTTACTTTTCCGGTTCTGTAGTTCATATCCAGAGAGTTGTTGAATTTGGCATCTTTCGCAAAAGTAATTCCGGAATTCAAGCTTCCGTTAAAACCATTGTTGGAGTTTTTGTGCAAGACAATATTGATGATACCCGACATTCCTTCCGGATTGTATTTCGCGCTCGGGTTTGTAATCAATTCGATTTTCTTGATTGAAGTAGAAGGGATTTGCTTTAGCAATTGAGCGGGGTCTATGTTGGTTGGTCTTCCATCTACCAATACTCTGACATTTTGGTTTCCTCTCAAAGAGATTTTTCCATCCTGGTCAACATTCACCGTTGGAATGTTGTTCATGATTTCCGAAGCCGTAGCTCCTGCCGTAGTAAGGTCACGCCCCACGTTGATTACTTTTCGGTCGATTTTCTGCTCTATCGTTGAACGCTCTGCAATAACTTCAACACCTTCCAGTTGTGTTGCTTCGTCTGCAAGCATAATTCTGTTCAAAGACAGGCTTTTTTGACCGGAAGCCAAATCTGCTTTTCCGTTGTAAGGCTTGTATCCTATAAACTGTATTTCGATATCGTAATTTTTTTGAGCAAGTCCTTTTACTTCGAAATCACCATTGTCATCTGTGATACTTCCTGTAATTACTGCTGTGCCTTCCTTAATCGTTACCGTAGCATAAGAAATGGGCTGCCCTGATTTGTCGACCACTTTTCCGGTAATCGTTAAATTGTTTTGTGCCTGCATAGAAAGCAAAGGCATAATAAGGCATAGAAAAAATAATTTTAGTCTCATTGGGTTATTTTTGATTGATGATTGATGTTGCAAATGTATTTATTTTTTTTATTAATATGTAATACATAGTACTAGTTTATACAAAAATTAACATCTTTTTAATATTGAACAAGATTTTAGTTGCCTATATAGACTACAAAAATTAAAATATGTTACACTATTTTTTATATTTAAATTCATTCCAAACAATAAAAAGCTTCCTGTTTAGGGAAGCTTTCTGATTAGGTGTATGTTAGCGTTTTCGGATTTATCGTTTCATAGCGAAATGGGCCCTGAATTCTTTTGTAACGCCGTTTTCTGTATAGATGACTTTGAACCAATAATCTGTGGAAGGCATAGGAGCGTTATTATAAAATCCGTCCCAGCCACCGGGTTGCGATGGTTTTATTTGTTTCAGTAATTTGCCATAACGGTCAAAAATGTAGATAACGGCTTCCGGTTGGTGTGCTAAATCCCAAATGTTCCAATAGTCATTATAACCATCTCCGTTTGGAGTGAAATATCTTGGATAATTAATTACAAAAGCAGTAATTGTTGTTTTTTCACATCCGTTCAAATCGTCTACCGTTATGGTATGCTCACCGGAAGAAACATTTTCAAAAACATTACTGGATTGAAAGGGTCCGTTGTCGAGTTGGTAGACATAATTGCCTCCAACTCCGGTCGCGGTGACTATAATGCTTTGGTTGTCGCCAAATGTATTGGTTACGACATAGGTGACGATTGCTTTTTCGGAACGTACAACTTCAACGCTCGTAAGTTTTGAAGGACAGCCTGTCGTGTTATTGGTCGCAATTACGGAATACGTTCCCGGAGCTGTTGCCGTATAGGAACTGCCTGTTGCTCCTGCAATTGGCCCATTGTCATCAAACCATTCAAACGTATGGGTTGAACTGCTAAGTCCTGTTTGCATCGTATGAGAACTGATTAACTGGTTGGTTTCACTGTTAATGCAAACAGTTCCTCCTCTTGGACGCGGTTCCGGCAGACGGCGAACGGTCAATCGGATAGGCATAATATCATAACAGCTGTCTGAAATCCTGCTCGAAACCCTTACATAAATTGTCTGCATGGTAGAAGATGTTACCGGATTTGTTCTTCTAAGGGCGTCATTTTCAGATTCAAAATACTCTACAATGTAATCTGCCGGTAATTGGCTGCCCAGTGCAAAGTCCGTAAACGGAGTCAGGTCAAATGCGGTAAAACCGTCATTAACATCGTCGTTATCGCAAGTTATTTTCAAATCTTCGGGAATAGGATTTACTGTTGGAGTAGTGACAATAGTGATTGGGAATATATTATCATCAGAACAGATTTCGCCACGGTTGTCTATTTCAGCATAAATATAAAGCGTTTCGCTGGTGGTGATAACTTCGCCCGCATGCCTTAGCGTTCCCTGTCCGCCACTTTGCGTATAATAATTTCCAACCGTCAGCGGTGGAAGCACGTAGCTGTCACAGCTAATAGCAGGGTCAGGTGAATCGGCTTCAATGCCTACAATTGTTATTGTAAAGCTGTTTTGGGCACTACACGGAGGTTCTGTTGTGCTGATAGCATAGATATAAATAGTTTGCGTTTGGGAAATAACGTCTCCCGCATTAAGAATTCTTCCTTGTCCGTTAGGTTCGGTATAATAATTACCCACAGCCAAAGGGGTTAAGGTATAAGGCTGGCAGGTTGGTCCAATGTCAGACCTCGAACTGATTTGCGGAATAGGGTTAATGGTCACCAGATAACTGATTTCATTAGTACAGTTTTGTCCCGGAAGTACGGGTTTGTAAATATAAATCCGCTGTGTACTGTATATTGTTTGTCCGGCAAGCATCATCGTGCCGGTTCCGTTAGAACCGGTATAATAATTTCCAACCGTAATAGGAGGCAGTGTATAGCTGCCGCAAACTGCAATATCTTCCGGTATGGAATCAAACGGGTCGGATATGATAACATCAAAATGGACATTGTCTGTACAGTTTGGGTTTTCGGTTGTGGCAACATATATATAAATTGTCTGCGAAGTAGTGATTATTGTTCCTGCCGGAATCTGCGTTCCTGAACCGGCCGGTCCTGTGTAATAATTTCCGATAGGCAGTGAGGGTAGCGTATAGCTTGAACAATTCTCAGCATTAGGAGGTGTGTCAATTCTGATAAACACTGTAAATTCTTTCTCGTCCTCGCAGATATCGTTCTGTACGTAAGCATAAAGCGTTTGTGTAGCAGTAATTGTCGTACCCGCCGGCACTATGGTTCCTGTTCCTCCCGGTAACGTATAATAATTTCCAAAAGGCAGGGCAGGCAATACATAAGAGTCGCAGTCGAATACGGAAGAAATTTCAGGAAGATTCTCAAATGGTATGATTTCAACATCAAAACTACCATCAATAATACAGAAAGGCTCTTCAGGAAACTGATAATATACAAAAATAGTTTGGGTGTTTCTGATTACGGTTCCGGCAGCAATCTGTGTACCGTTTCCGCCAGATTGGGTGTAATAATTTCCAAAAGGCAAGGTTGGCAAAGTATAGCTGGTGCAATACCTTCCGTCAGGCGGAATTAATGACTCCGGGTCAATAATGGTTACTCTGAAACTGCTTTGGTTTGTACAGTTGGGTGAGCCTCCCGTTTGGTTAAACACATAAACGGTTTGCGTTTCTGTAATAACATCGCCCGGAAGAAGTGGTGTTCCTGTTCCGTTAGGTCCGGAAAAATAATTTCCGTTTGTTAAAGGGGTCAATTCGTGCTGGTCGCACACGATTACATTTTCCAGTCTGTCTACAGGAGGGAGGTTTTTTACGAAAATCTGAAAGTTGGTTGTGTCATAACAGTCTGTATCAGTTTTGTTTTCTATCCTGACATAAATCGTTTGATTGCCTCCCGTTGTGTAGCCTGTTGATGGAAGCGGGTTGCTTCCGGCCTGCGCATTTGGAAGGGACGTATAATATGAAATAGTATAAATATCTGTAGAAAGTCCGTTCAGAACAGAGGAATCCTGTACCGCAAAACTAAAGTCGGCATCTGTGGCGTCCAAAGCTACGGCACATTCTGTCATATCATTAGGCTGTGTTGCGGTTGGTGGTGCAATCAAAAGCAGGTCGAACGATTTGATTGTGATACAACCGTTTGTGTTGCGAATCCGTACGTAGATGGTTTCATTTCCCGCGCTTGGACGAATAGCCGGGAGAATGTTGGCGCCGCTTTCTGCATCTGCTCTGCTGGCGTGATAAGAAAGTGTAACGCCGGGGTCAATACCAGACAAAATAATAGGCGTGTTGTAGGACAGGTCATAATTATAAGAGGCTTGCCCCGTATTGCATTTATATAATGTATGTGGTTCCGGTGTAATCAGTTCCGGATAATATTCCACTACTATAGTATCAGTAACCGGAGCCTCACACGGAAATAGTGTATTGTTGTAAGTGACAGAGTAGGTTCCCGGTTCATTGATGACAAGTTCGTCAACATCTCCGCCAATTGGATTTCCATCTTTCAACCAGGAGAAAGAATAAGTGGCCGGGTCCAATCCGGTGGTAAGCGTATGTGTTGCGTCCTGACAAATAGCCGTTTGGCTGGCAATGGTCAAATCAGGACCCAAAACATCCTGACCGATATTAAAACTGTCTGACGAAAGGAAAATGGCAGAATCTGATTTGTAGTCCGAACGGTCGGCAATAACCAGTTTGATATGGTAAGGCGTATTGGGAATCAGGACCGATGTAGCCTGAAAAAGTACCGTCTGTCCGTTGAAGTTAATAGCAGAACCCAATGCCTCCGAACCTCCGTTAAATCGTCCGAAATATTCCGGATTGGCTGAAGGGCATGATGAATTGTAAAGAAAATCGCGAATCGTCAAGACAGAAATCGGGGTGTTCGTATTTGGAATTACGGCCAGATTTTGGGTGATTCCCGTATTCAGGTTGGTGAGAAGAAAGGCAAAGGCATCAGAAAAGTTACACTGCGAATTACCATATTCTTCGGAAGCAAACAGAAAGTCCATGCTGAAATTTGAAGAAATAGGCACGAAATCAAACTCAAGTACGGTAGCATTTACAGAATTCATGGTGATTCCTGCTGCTGCCAGCACGTTTTCCAAATCGGTATCGCCTATCCATGCCGGATTATCTCCGTCATTGAGTGTTGAATTGTTTGGTCCGGGAGCACGGTTTGCATCGCCTGTGGTCAATAGGACACCACTTGGTATGGGGAAATTAGGATTGGTGTTCTCGAAATAGCCAATACCGTTGCTGGAGCCAAAATTGGTTCCGGTCCGCCATGAAATATTCGTTACTTCTGTACAAGGGGAGTTTACCAGAACATTGGTGACAAGTTCAGGAACTGTACGGGTTGACGTATCGACAGTTATGGCCTGGGAATAGCCAACTATTGGCAATAATGCCAATAAAATCAATAGGTTATTTTTCATATCAAAATCTGGGCAAATTTTTTGATACTCACTTAATAAAAATTGGGGCTTTTATTTGAAAGTTCATAGCAAAGATAGGTATTCGCGTCAACGAAATACAAATAATTCCGATTAAATGTTAATATTTATGATATTGTATATTAATAATCTTACAGATTTGTTTAAAACAGGAAAAAACATCTTTTTGGAATTAAAATTTTGCCTTCCTAAATTCAGTCAGAATTAATATCTTTGCACGCTTAAAAAACACTTAAAATGACATTATCTCAAATTCTTACACCGCAAATTGAAAAAGCCATTTCGGCTTTGTTTGGAGTTACTATTGACAAAATAGAATTTCAGGCAACACGGAGAGAATTCGAAGGTGATATCACCATGGTGATTTTTCCGTTACTCAAGCTGGTGAAAAGCAATCCGGTTGAACTTGGAAATAAAATAGGAACCTATCTGGTTGAAAATGTTGCTGAGGTTGAAAAATTCAATGTGGTTTCCGGATTTCTGAATATTGTGATTTCGGATAGCTATTATCTTGATTTTTTTGCAAAAACCAGAACCGAAAAGAACTTTGGTTTTGTAACCCCAAAAGAAAATGAAAAAGCCATTTTGGTGGAATATTCGTCTCCAAATACAAACAAGCCTTTGCATTTGGGACATGTTCGTAACAATCTTTTAGGCTATTCTGTAGCCGAAATTATCAAAGCTTCAGGTAAAAAGGTATACAAAACACAGATTATCAACGACAGGGGTATCCACATCTGCAAATCAATGCTGGCCTGGGAGAAATTCGGGAACAATGAAACTCCGGAAACATCGGGTATGAAAGGCGATAAACTGGTTGGGAAATATTATGTGGAGTTTGACAAGGCCTATAAAGACCAAATTAACGCATTGATACAGCAAGGCAAATCAGAAGAAGAAGCAAAAAAACAGGCGCCTATTATTTTAGAAGCCCAGGAAATGCTTCAAAAATGGGAGGCAGGTGATGAACAGGTAATGAATCTTTGGAGAATGATGAACCAATGGGTTTACACCGGTTTTGCCGAAACCTATACTAATCTGGGTGTGGATTTTGATTCTTATTATTACGAAAGCAATACCTATTTGTTAGGAAAAGATATTATTGAACACGGACTCGAAAAAGGTGTTTTTTATAAAAAGCCTGACGGTTCGGTTTGGATTGATTTGACTGAAGACGGTCTGGATGAAAAATTAGTGCTTCGTTCTGACGGAACTTCAGTTTATATGACACAGGATATCGGAACTGCCGTTCAGCGTTCCAAAGATTTTCCTGATGTAGGAGGAATGGTCTATACGGTAGGAAACGAACAGGACTATCATTTCAAGGTGTTGTTCCTGATTTTGAAAAAACTGGGATACGACTGGGCTCAGCATCTTTTCCATTTGTCTTACGGGATGGTAGATTTGCCTTCGGGAAAAATGAAAAGCCGTGAAGGAACTGTTGTCGATGCAGATGATTTAATGGAGGATATGGCTGAAACGGCCAAAACGATTTCGGAAGAATTGGGCAAACTCGACCATTACTCTGAAGAAGAAAAGGCGAAATTGTACAAGACTATCGGATTGGGTGCTTTGAAATACTATATATTAAAAGTTGACCCGAAAAAACGTATACTCTTCAATCCTGAAGAATCTGTCGATTTCGCAGGAAACACAGGCCCGTTTATTCAGTATACCTATGCAAGAATCCAGTCCATCATCAGAAAAGCAGATTTTGACTATTCAGAAAACGTTTCGGTCGTACTGCACGAAAAAGAAAAAGAATTGCTGAAGCAAATGGAAGCTTTTCCGGAAGTAATTCAGAATGCGGCTCAAAATTACAGCCCGGCATTAATTGCAAATTATACGTATGAGCTGGTTCGTGAATACAACTCGTTCTATCAGGCCGTGCCTATTTTGGGTTCTGAAAATAAAACAGAGAAGATTTTCCGCGTCCAGTTGTCAAAAAAAGTAGCCGATATTATTGCTTCGGCATTTAGCCTTTTGGGAATTGATGTTCCTGAAAGAATGTAACGCATAAATCATAATCAATTAAGTGAAAACGAAATCTTATTTCTTTCAATCATTTGCAATTGTGCTTCTGGCAACTGTCGCATTTATTGGGTTTAAACAGTTTCTGCCCAAGAAAATTTTTTCTGAAAGTGCTCCTAATTCAAAGAACGTACTGATTGACAGTATGCTTCTGGATGCGGTTGCAAAAGATGTCAAGGCAACAACAAAGGATACATTGGTGAATAAAAAGATTGTCTTTGACCCGACCTTTGGAGTTACTTTTCCTGCAGAAAAATTTGAAGAATATAAAGGTTACCAATACCTGATTTCTTTTTATGAAAAGCTTTATCAGCTGGAAACAAATCCGGAGTCTGAAAATGTAAGGATTGCCTATTTTGGTGATTCCATGACAGATGGCGACATGATTGTTCAGGATTTGAGAGCCGACTATCAGGCAAAATTCGGAGGACAGGGCGTTGGTTTTGTTTCCATAACTTCTGAATCGGCAGCTTCAAGAGGTTCCATCACGCACCAATATTCCGGAAACTGGAAAACCCAGTCCTATTTGAATGTCAAAAAACCGAGAAGTCCGTTTGGAGTGAACGGTCATGTGTTTTTTGCCAACGACACGGCTCATATCGAATGGGTACGCTTCAAAGCCAATACGACAAGATTTGCAACCATGCTTGACAATCCAACGCTTTTCTATGGCAAATCGTCTAATCTTAACGGAAAAGTCAACGTAATTATTGGAAAAGATACCATTGTAAAAAGCCTGACGCCAAATAATCTGGTGAATACCCTAAAGGTTTCTTCCAACAGCATAAAAGGATTTAAGGCCGATTTTATAAAGGCCGATTCTATTCCAATCTTCGGTTTCAATTTTGATGACGGAAAAGGTGTGCATGTCGATAACTTCTCGCAGAGAGGTAATTCCGGATTGCCTATTTCAACATTTAATCCGGCGGTAATGCAGGCATTTAACAACAAGTTGGGTTATGACCTGATTGTATTGCACTACGGAACAAACGTATTGAACTACGGAACGAAAGATTATACCTGGTATGACAGAAGCATGACCAAAACCGTAAATCACCTGAAAGAATGCTTTCCGGGAGTTGCCATACTGATTGTTTCGACAGCAGATAAGGGAACAAAATACGACCTGGAAATGAAAACAGATTCGGCTGTGGTTCCGTTGACTGTTGCCCAAAAGAGATATGCTTTGAAAACCCAATCCGGATTTGTGAATCTGTATACCTTAATGGGTGGTGACGGTTCTATGGTAAAATGGGTAGAAGAAGAACCGGTAAAGGCAAATAAGGATTATACCCACTTCAATCACAGGGGAGCTAAAAAGATTGCAGGATTGTTGTACGAACAGCTGAATCAGGGATATGAAAAGTACAAGGCTTTAAGACAAAAGAGAAAGCCGGCTGCAAAAAAATCTCCGGATTCAACAGGAATTAAAAAGGACAGCGTCAATGCATAAGCTAAAATTATTTTTAAGCCTGTGGTTTTTATTGGCTGTGGTTGGTATGCGTGCGCAGGTAACAGATTCTATATTTGTAGAAATTGATACTGTTGCAGCAATTGATACGACAGAAACTATCGTTATTCCCGACAATCATTTTCACAATACCAAGGCATTGAAGCCATTTTTTGAAAAGCTAATCCTTAATCAGCAGCAAAAAACAGGAAAAATCAATATTGTTCATATCGGTGATTCCCATATACAGGCCGATTTGATGACGAATGTTATCCGGAAAAAACTGCAGGGCGAATTTGGAAACGGCGGGAGAGGATTTATTTTTCCGTACAGTCTGGCCAAAACAAACGGGTCTTATAACGAAAGATTTTCATCAAACAGAACATGGGAAAGCTATCGGAATATTTATCCCGCAATAGGACATCCTGTTGGTCTGAGCGGAATCGGACTTTGGACAAAGGCAAAGGATTTTGCCATTGAAATCAATGTAAAGGACAGTTCCTACGGTTTCAATACTATTAAGATAATTACTCCTAAAAATAAGGATATGTTTGATGTTGCTACGGCATCAAAAACAATCGTAATGGAATCGAGCGTTCCTAAAAAGATTACGCATAAGATTAAAAAAGGGGAAGCTGTTTCTATTATTGCTGAAAAATATGGTATTTCGGTTGCCCAATTAAAAAAAGCAAATAATCTAAAGTCGAATAATATCCGCGCCGGAAAGACGCTCAGGATTCCTACCAATGAAATGCAGCAAAAATCCATTTCAAGGTCGGAATTTATTCCTTTGGATATACAGTCCAATCAGTTAACGCATTATTATACAAGTGACACTCCTTTAAGCAAGATTTATCTTATTCCTGAACCTCAGGCTTCAGAATTTGCATTGAACGGACTGGTGTTGGAAAATAATAATCCGGGTGTTATTTATAGCAGTATTGGAGTTAACGGAGCAAAATTCTCAGATTACAACAAATATCCGCTGTTTTTCGAACAACTGAAAGCATTGCAGCCGGACATGATTGTCCTTTCCTTAGGAACAAATGAAACTTTCGACAAGACCGTTTCTTCAGAATATATGGTACAGCTCAACCTGTTTCTGGAGAATTTAAAGGCTCAAAATATAAACGCTTCCGTATTGGTGTCGACACCACCGCCTTCCTTGTTTAAAAGGAAATTTCCAAATACATTTGCAGCCGATTATTCAGAAAATATACTGAAATCGGCAGAAGAAAAAGGCTTTGCCGTTTGGGATTTGTATTCCCAGTTTGGGGGCTTGTATGGAGTGGAGCGTAATGCGGCAAGAGGACTCATGTCGGGAGACAGAGTTCACTATTCCAAAGCAGGTTATGAAAAACAAGGAAATCTTTTGTCGGAAGCATTTCTAAAAGCATACAATAATTTTAAATCAGGTACAGAGAATTAATGACGATCAACAGCATAAATGACTGGTTTATTCAAACCTTTGGAGCAATCACTTTAGAGCAGGTGAAAGGCTGGTTTATATACAATCCGAAAGAGCCTTTGCTTTTTAATACGGGATTGTTTTTAGGAATGTTCCTGATTTTTTATCTGGTTTATGCTTTTCTGCGTAAGACCTTTTATTTAAGATTGGTATATGTCATTCTGTTTTCGCTTTTCTTTTATTACAAGTCAAGCGGGATTTATTTTCTTTTGCTGATTTTGTCCTCCGTTGTCGATTATAATCTCAGCGGCGTCATTTATCGGGAGAACAGGGAAGGCTGGCGTAAATTCTATATCTGGCTCAGCGTCATCCTGAACTTAGGACTTTTAGGTTATTTTAAATATACCAATTTCCTGATAGGTACTTATAATGATATGTTTAATGGCCATTTCGCATTCCATGACATACTGTTGCCTGTTGGTATTTCATTCTATACTTTCCAATCGATAAGTTATATTATTGAGATTTACAGAAAGGAAATTGTTCCTACCAATAATTATATTGAATACCTGTTCTTTGTGTCGTTTTTCCCGCAATTGGTCGCGGGTCCAATTGTCCGAGCCAAAGATTTCTTACCGCAGATTTACCAAAAACTGAATCTTACCAAAGAAGATGTCAATGCGGCTTTATTTCTTTTGATTGGAGGACTTATTAAAAAAACGGTCATTTCGGATTATATCTCCGTCAACTTTGTCGACCGTGTTTTTGACGCACCAACCAGCTATACGGCGTTTGAAAACCTGATGGCTTCCTATGGCTATGCGATTCAGATTTACTGTGATTTTTCCGGATATTCAGATATGGCGATTGGTGTAGCACTATTGCTTGGATTCAAATTACCTACGAACTTCAGGACTCCGTATAAATCAGCTTCTATAACTGAATTCTGGAGAAGATGGCATATTTCGCTTTCTACCTGGCTAAAAGATTTTCTATACATATCGATTGGTGGAAACCGTAATGGTTCTTTTGCGGGATTCCTTTTTCCGGCACTGTTTTTCTTCGGATTGGTGGTTTGGGGAATCAGTTATTCTACAATCAGCCATATTCCGCTGATTATTGCCGTTTCCTCCCTGGTGCTTTTCAGCCTTACCTTTATCCTTTCAAAAGACAGGGAAAGAACTATGTTTACCAATGTCAACCTGCTCACCACAATGCTGTTGGGAGGATTATGGCATGGAGCCAGTTTGCGTTTTATTATTTGGGGCGCCTTGCACGGAATTGCTTTGGCAGTACACAAAATCTTTTTGGAATTCTTCCCATCCAAAAAAGATGGTGAAAAGAATGCTTTCAGCTATATCTGGAGATTTTTCTCTGTTTTGCTAACGTTTCATTTTGTGGTTTTCTGTTGGCTGTTTTTCAGAGCGAAAGACTTTGACACGGCCTTACAGGTAATCAATAATATTGGGCAGCTTACTTTTGACCCAAAACAATGGCAGATTATCATTCAGGGCTATAAAAATGTATTTCTTTTGATGCTGATAGGTTATGTCTGGCATTTCCTTCCGGAAGGCATTACCAGAAACATGAAGCTGGCTTTTGACAAAACTCCGCTGGTTGGTAAAGCCTTGATATTAGGCTTCGTCTATTGGATAGTCTATGCTACTGCAACAGCAGGCCCGCAGCCTTTTATCTATTTCCAGTTTTAGTATTTTTTTGTATTATTTTAAGATTTATTTGTAATAAATAAACGGATAAATTCGTTATTATTGTTAATAGAATATTATTTTAACTATAAAAGCGACCAACTATGAAAAAGAAGCTAATTTTTGGAGTATTTGCTATGACACTGTTTTTTACAACAGCTTGTAGCTCGGATGATGACAGTAATTCATCGTCGACAAATGCAACAATTCAACAGGTTACCAATATTGCCCGTTCAGGTAGCTGGAGAATTACCAGTTATATAGATAGCGGGACTATTAAAACCGATAATTTTACAAACTATAATTTTACTTTTGGAGCTGGTGATATTCTCATAGCTAACAATGGTACCAATAATTATCAGGGTGTATGGAGTGTAACACGTGACGATGATTCAGCAAATGACATCGACTTTAATATTTCCTTTACTGCACCGGCTACTTTTGCAGATTTAAGCGATGATTGGGATATTCTGGAAACAACCCCAACAAAAATCAGGCTTGTTGACGTGAGTGGCGGTGGTAGTGGAACGGATTACCTGACTTTTGAAAAAAATGTAGAATAACAAAAAGCCGGTCTGAAAAGACCGGCTTTTTTTGACTTTAAAAATTAAATTTCAAAGCAATATTAGGTGTTCTTTCCAATGAATAGGTATTGAAGCTTTCTATAGCATTATTATCATTCACCCTATAATAACGGCTAATCGTATTTTTTTTGTTCAATAGGTTAAGAACTGATATGCCTAGTTCCAGTTGGTTTTTTGAATTCCACTTCCAGCAATAAGCAGCAGAAAAATTTACCTGAAAATAATCGCTTAAGTTTTTATTGTTTGGGAAGTTATAATAGATTTCAGGTTTTGCCGGATTACTCAAATCCAGGAGATTTGTTGCCGGAGTGGTTTCCGGTCTTCCGGAATGCCATTTAGTACCTAAAGCTACCTTAAGATTGTTCCAATCATAAATCACTGCCCAATTGATATTGTGGATTATCTGGAAATTGTTGCTGAATTGAGAAGGTAGGAGTGTCCCGAAATTGTATTCGCTGCTGCTCAGGTTATAGCTAATCCAGGAATAAAATCGGTCAAAGTTTTTCTGTATCAGAAATTCGGAACCCAATACCGTATAATCGCCATTGAGTTTTATAAATTCCAATTGATTCTGGAATGCCTGGCTTGGTGTTGTAATTCCGGTTACTTTTTTGTAGAAATTATCTAAAGAAATCAGCCAATCTGATGTGTTGTAGGTAAACCCGACAGAAGCCTGCCTGCTTTTTTGTATCGGGATAGAGCGGTCGTCAGCCAAAACCCAACGTCTTTTTTCAATACCAAGAAAGTCTTGCTGCTGGTCAATAACCTGTGAGGCGGTCTGGCTTTTTAGTTCACCCAGAACTTCTATGCTTATTTCCTGTGTGAGTCTGTAATTGAATTGCAGGCGCGGTTCAAAAATATATTTTTCTAATTCTTCAATATAATTAAATCGGAAGCCCGGCTTTATAAAAAGATGTCCGTCGAGATAATGCATTTCGGCTTCAGAAATTAAAGAATGGGAACGTAAGACTTCTTTAATGCTTTTGGAAAATCCCGGATTATCAATGTCTTCGAAATTCCTGATTCCGGTTTCGTTGTATTGGTAGCCTGTATTTAAAACCATGTTTGGATTCAGGATGTGTCTGTTTTCCAATCGGAATCCCATATCGATAACCGTATTTTGCTGAACCAGCGTTTGGTTATTTTCTACGGCTTCATTCTTTGAATTGAGATTGTAATAGGAAAGATAGCCGCTAATTTTACTGGAAATATTATCATTCCAGACTGTTTTTAGTGCTAACATACCTCCAAAATTTTGCTGACTCAAATCACTGTTCCGGGATTTTTGGATTCCTTCGGAAATCATGTTCTGGTCAAGGTCCAGTGAATTGTTGATTCCTATAAATGCGGCCGTGGCTTCAGACTTGGAGCCTATTTTTTGCTGGTATTGGGCGGTAAAATCATAAAAGTAAAATTTCTCGTCTGTGTGATAATCAGAGATTTCATTGTTTTCAATATTGGTTACGATAGTATTTTGGAAAACGCGATTATATAAGTTCTGATAGGTTGGAGAATTGACCCAATCCGTAAAGGAACGCCTGCCGGAAATTTGAAAGCTGGAATTGTCGGAAATTTTTATATTAGAATTGAACTGTGCCGCAATGAGGTTAGTGCTGATGCTGGAAGCCGTATTTTCAATAGGTTCAGGAAAAGAAGATATAGCAATAGTGCTGGAAACACTTTCTCCATAAAAGGCAGAAGTGCCATTCTTTGAAATGGTTATTTTTTGTGGAAGTGACGGATTAAAGGCAGAAATCAACCCAAAAAAATGTCCGGTCTGGAACATCCGGATTCCATTCCATAAAAACAGGTTCTGGTCGTGGGTGCCACTCCTCACATTGATGTTGGAAACCGTTTCGTCAGCGCTGTAAATTCCCGGAACCTGTTGCATGGTCTGCAATACATCTGCTTCCGTCAGCCCTGGAAGTATCCCGAATTTTTTAGGTTTTATGACCAGATTTCCTTCTGCGGTTTTGGCAATGCCTTTGGTCAGGTATTTTTCAATAACCGTTTCTTCAAGAGGAATAGGAATACCTTTAACTGAGTCAATTATAGTAATTGCCTGCTTTTGTGAAGTAATAACAATATAGCGATTGTTTATGTTTTCAAAAGTCAATGCCGTCCGGTTGCTTAAATAGTGCAGTTTTTCAGACAAGCTCAATTCAGGTGAAGGCGGTATGACCGAAATATATTTTACTTCTTCTTCAAGAAAATTAAACTGGATTTTATACTGTTTGGATAAGTTGGCAAGAATTTCTTTTAAGGGTACAACAGGGCTTTCTTCTTGAGCCAGCATCGATTGGCCCGCGAAAAATAACACCAAAAACAACAATAATCGCGAGGTTATTTTCCTCATTCTTTCTTCAAAATAATCTTTTTGTCAGATGCTTTTATATAATTCAAATGATACACCTTGCCTATAATTTTCATGGCCGTATCAATATTGTCTGCCGGAACTGTCCCGGTAAAATACTGACCCGAATGAATTTGAGGATATTCAATTTCAATACCGTACTGGCGTTGAATTTCGTCCATGACTTCTTTTAAGTTGTTTTGGCTGAATTTTATTTCGTTCAAAAGCCAGCTTGGTTTTTCTGTATTCAGCGGCACTGTAGCGGTTATGTTTCCATTTCGTACCGTAATGCGGTTTCCTTTTTCTAACAGGAAGTTCTTATTTTCAAAGGCAACTTTTACTTTTCCTTCATAACATTCCACTTCAAAATTCCGGTTTCGGGATTTGACATTGAATTGTGTGCCTACAACCGTTACTTTTCCAAGGCTGGTATTCACGTCAAACGTTTCGCCTTTGGCAACTTTAAAAAAAGCTTCACCTTCAAGCTTCAAACTTCTGTTGGTTTTCCATTTCCATTTTTTATATTGGATTTTTGAATCAGAATTCAGTACGATTTCTGATTGGTCAGGAAGAGAAAAAGTTGTTTTCTGCCCGGCTTCTGCATATTGGGTAGTGGTCTTGTTTTTTGAATAGAACACTGTTCCCAGGCTGATTACAAGAGTAGCAGCGACTAGTTTTATAAACCAGTAGTTTTGCTTTCGTACCGGTTCCTTTTTTACTTGTTTTATAACGTTTTGATACGATTCGTCAGTATCAAAAGCTGGAGCTTCCATACTACCCGAATAGTTTTTAATTTTTTGATAGGTAGCAAATTCAGGCGATTTTTCAAAAGCCTCCAATTCACTTCCTGTCATTTCTCCGGCCAGCCACTTTGCTAAATCAACATTATTTTCCATTGCTTTTTTTATTAAAAAACAGACAACTGCGGGAAAACCCTACTTTATATTTTCAATTTCCTGTCGCAAAGAAACCAGGGCTCCATGTATTCTTTTTTCCACAGCCTTGACACTGATGTCGAGCAGAATTGCAATTTCACTGTATTTTTTGCCATCAATCCTATTCAAAAGAAAAGCCGTTCTTTGGCTTTCACTTAGGTTTTGGATAGCGCGTTCTAATTTCTTTTTGAACTGTTCTTCTTCTAAAATAAATTCGGGACTTTCGTTAGTATGCTGTGAAGAACTTTCTTTTTTTACATAATTCAAAACTACCTTTTGATGTGCAATCTGGTTTAAGGTTGCATTATTGGCAACCGTATACAGAAATGATCTTGCTTTGCCTACAGGCACGTTGGCGCAGTTTTCCCAAAGTTTTACAAAAGCCTCCTGGCACATATCATTAGCCTGTTCTTCATTGCCAAACTTATACAACAGATAATTCCGTAAGGTTTTTGCATGGGAACGAAAGAAATCCGAAAAGACAATTTCTTCGCAGATGCTCCCGATTTTTTTTATTTCTTCCATACAGTTAAAGACAGTTCCTGACGTATAACAGTTAAGATGATAAAAACCCTACCTTTATATCTCATTATTTTTTTAAGTTTTCCAAATATAGGCTTTAATTAAAAAAAGTGGTTTGCCCGGGTAGGGTATTTTTGGTATTGCTTGTTTTATAGCAAAACCATAAACCAAATAATTATGAATATGAAAAAAGTTTTACAATCGATTTTAGTGTTGAGCTGTATTGCCGTTTTTGCCATTTCCTGTCAGGATGAAGAGAACGAAACACGCCAGAATGAAGAGACTTTAAGTAAGACAGCACCATTGACAGGCCTGATGAAAAGAGTGTCGATGAATGCAACGGCAGATGATAATGTCATTGACAGTACAAGTTGTTTTAGCATAAAATTACCGGTCAATTTGATTGTGAACAGCCAGTCGGTTACTATCAATACAGAAAATGATTACCATTTGGTAAACGATATTTTTGAAGTGACAGACACCGACCAGGATTATGTGGATTTTGTATTCCCGATTACAATTATTTATCCGGATTACAGCGAAGTAGTTGTTCAAAATCAGACACAATTCGATGCATTAAAAGACGCGTGCCAGGAGCCTGAACCGGAACAGAGGAATATTTCATGTGTTTCCATTCATTACCCAATACGTGTTTTTGGGTACAACAGTAATTACCAATTGGCGCATACTTATACCATTCGTAATGATATGGAGTTTTTTCTACTGTTATTCAATTTGAACGCTACTGAATTTTATGCAGTCGATTATCCAATTACCATAACAAACAGGGAAGGCAATCAGGTTACCATCCGAAACAATATAGAAATGACAGGTGCTATTCAGGACTGTATCAATAACCAATGCCCGAATCCGAATATATTAACCAACGACCTGATAATTTATATGCCTTTTGCAAATGAAGTTCGTGATTTGGTTAGTGGAGACTATGCTGTTCCTGCTGCTGCTCCAACATTTGTGACAGACAGAAATGGGAATGCAAATAGCGCAATTTCATTTACCCGTACCAACTTCCTTAGGCTTAATACGACTGCGGCCCGCAATATACAAGTTGGAAATTCATTAACAGTTAGTGTTTGGTTCAGAATGCAGAATACAGAGGAGGGTGATTTAGAGCGAATATTTGAAAAATCGAATGGTACATCGAGTCATCTCCAACCACGATTTGGAGTAGCGATATATGACGGAAATGCACCTTTGTTCTACGGTAATACACTTGGTGTTTGGGATGATTCCTGGCTTATGGATCCTAACTTGCGGTATGATACTACAAATTGGCATCATGTAGTTATAACAGTTGAGCGCGCCGCTGCTGGAAATGTAGATAATGTGAAGATTTATAGAGATGGAATCCTAAGAAATTCGGATCAGGGTTCAGATCTATTCAGTAATACACAGGCTTTTGATTATTATATAGGAAAAGATTTTCAAGGTTTTGTGGATGATTTGAGAGTTTACAGAAAAGCATTGACGCCACAACAGGTCACAACGCTTTTCCAATTAGAAGGCGATAATAATAATTGTTTAGATAATTAGTAGTTTAGTTAAGACGGGAAACCAGGCAGCGATGTCTGGTTTTTTTTATTTACGATTGCTTTGCTGTCTCTTTGATACTTACCGTCTTTCTCTTATCTTTGCACCTTCAATAAAGAAAATCATTATGTTTGATAATTTAAGCGATAAGTTAGATAAAGCGTTCCATATATTAAAAGGACATGGAAAAATCACGGAAGTTAACGTGGCAGACACTCTTAAAGAAGTGCGCCGTGCTTTGCTTGATGCCGATGTCAATTTTAAGATTGCAAAAGAATTTACAACCAAAGTAAAAGAAAAAGCAATCGGTCAGGACGTTTTGACAACCTTGCAGCCGGGACAACTTTTAGTAAAGTTGGTTAAGGATGAATTGACTGAATTGATGGGAGGCGATGCAGCGGGAGTTAATCTTTCAGGCAATCCAACGGTGATTTTAATGTCAGGACTTCAAGGTTCCGGAAAAACAACTTTCTCCGGAAAACTGGCGAATTATCTTAAAACGAAAAAGAATAAAAAACCGCTATTGGTTGCCTGTGATATTTACCGTCCTGCGGCGATAAACCAGTTGCACGTAGTAGGTGAGCAGATTGGTGTAGAAGTATATTCTGAGCCGGAAAATAAAAATCCTGTTGAAATTGCACAAAATGCTATCAAACATGCGAAATCAAATGGCTTTAATGTAGTTATTGTCGATACGGCTGGTCGTTTGGCGGTTGATGAAGAAATGATGACCGAGATTGCAAACGTTCATAAGGCAATCCAACCACAGGAAACTCTGTTTGTTGTAGATTCGATGACCGGACAGGATGCAGTGAATACAGCAAAAGCATTTAATGACAGGTTGAATTTTGACGGGGTTATCCTGACGAAACTGGACGGTGATACGCGTGGTGGAGCTGCAATTTCTATCAAATCTGTTGTCAACAAGCCAATTAAGTTTATTGGTACGGGTGAAAAGATGGATGCTATTGATGTTTTCTATCCTAACCGTATGGCAGAGAGAATCCTGGGAATGGGAGACGTTGTGTCTTTGGTAGAAAGAGCTCAGGAACAGTTTGATGAAGAAGAAGCAAGAAAACTGCAAAAGAAAATTGCCAAAAACGAATTTGGTTTTGATGATTTCCTGACTCAGATACAACAGGTCAAAAAAATGGGTAACATGAAAGACCTTGTTGGAATGATTCCGGGTGCCGGTAAAGCATTAAAAGATGTGGAAATTGAAGACGATGCCTTCAAACATATTGAAGCTATCATTCATTCCATGACACCGGGCGAAAGAAGCAAACCGGCAATTATCGACCTGAAAAGAAAAAACCGTATAGCAAAAGGTTCCGGAACGGATATCCAGCAAGTCAACCAGCTGATGAAACAGTTTGACCAGATGAGCAAAATGATGAAAATGATGCAAGGCGGTGGCGGCAAAAACCTCATGAGAATGATGGGGGGAATGAAAGGAATGAGATAACTAAAACATACATTAGGGCTTAAAGTTTCGGGCTGAAATTTTAAGCCCTAAAAATTTTTATAAACAACACTAACTAAAAGAGAATGCAACTACTAGACGGAAAAAAAGTTTCGGATGACATCAAGAATGAAATTACTGCCGAAGTGCAGAAAATGAAAGAAAAGGGCGAAAAAGTGCCCCATCTTGCTGCCGTAATTGTGGGTAATGACGGTGCCAGTCTTACTTATGTGGGAAGTAAAGTAAAAGCCTGCGAAAGAGTAGGTTTTGAATCGACCCTGGTAAAAATGCCAAGTACTACTTCTGAAACAGAACTTCTAAAAAAAATCCAGCAATTGAATGAAGATGACAATATCGATGGATTCATTGTACAATTGCCTTTGCCAGACCAGATTGATACGCAAAAAGTATTGATGGCAATTGACCCTAAAAAAGATGTTGACGGGTTTCATCCGGAAAACTTCGGGAAAATGGCTTTGGATATGAGTACTTTTATTCCTGCTACGCCATTTGGAATTTTGGAATTGTTGGAAAGATATGGTGTAGAAACGAAAGGAAAACACACCGTAGTTATTGGAAGAAGCCATATCGTTGGCAGACCAATGAGTATTTTGATGGGACGCAAAGGTTTTCCCGGAAATTCCACGGTTACTTTAACCCATAGCTACACTAAAAATATTGCCCAAATCACTACTCAGGCAGATATTATCATTACAGCTTTGGGAGTGCCAAACTACCTGAAAGCAGAAATGGTGAAGGATGATGCTGTGGTAATTGATGTGGGAATTACACGTGTTAACGATGATAGTGAAAAAGGATACCGAATTACCGGAGATGTGGATTTTGAATTTGTAAGCAAAAAGGCATCCTTTATTACGCCTGTTCCCGGTGGAGTTGGTCCAATGACTATTGCCATGCTGCTTAAAAATACGCTTCTGGCAAGAGAACAGAAACTTTTGAGAGATTAAATAAGAAAAAAATAAACCCAAGGCTTTCGTCTTGGGTTTATTTTTTATCTGTCTTTTCTGAAATTTCTATTGTCCTTATTTCTTGGTGGAATTTTTCGGATAACTCTTTGCTGAGGTTGCCTCGGTTCTGGTTTTGGAAGGCTTGCTTCTTCTGTTTTACTTGAAGGTTCAATCAGTTGGTTCATATCTTTTATTTCCTTGTCTGTCAGTTCCCTGTATCTGCCAACCGGAACATCTAATGAAATATTGATAATACGGATACGCTTCAGTGCAGTAACTTCATAACCCAAATACTCACACATTCTGCGAATCTGGCGGTTCAGTCCCTGGGTAAGGATTATCTTGAAAATATATTTGCTAACCTGCTCAACCTTACATTTCCGGGTTACAGTATCTAAAATAGGAACCCCATTGCTCATTCTTTCAATGAACCGGTCTGTAATCGGTCTGTTAACGGTTACGATATATTCTTTCTCGTGATTATTACGTGCCCGCAGAATTTTGTTGACAATATCGCCGTCGTTTGTCATAAAAATCAAACCTTCACTGGCTTTGTCCAAACGTCCGATAGGGAAAATACGAGTAGGATAATTAATATAGTCAACTATATTATTCCTGACTTCCTGATTGGTTGTACACTCAATTCCCACCGGTTTGTTGAAAGCAAGATAAATTGGCTTTTCCTTTTTTTCAACAATCAGCCTTCCGTCAATACGCACTTCATCATTTTGGGAAACTTTTGTGCCCATTTCGGCTACAGAGCCATTAACGGTTACACGGCCTTCTTCGATAAGTTTGTCTGCCTCACGGCGTGAACAATAGCCTGTTTCGCCAATAAATTTATTGAGACGCTTGATATTTTCTTCCATAATGCAAAGGTAGGGTTAATTTGCTTTTTAGGAAAACATCCTGATTATTTATATAAGTTGCTTTGAAACAGATAAATATTAATAAGTGCCAAGTTAGTGTGTCTGAAAAATATATATCTTGCATCAGATTTTTATGCATAATAACTAAAGCCCAATTATTTTGAAAAAAATTACTCTTGTTATAAGTTGTGCCTTGTTTTCGCTATCCGTTTCCTTCGGGCAGGACAGGAAAGGCAGTTTTGTTTTGGAAAAAGGAAGTGCATCTCACGAATTGTATGTTTCTTTTCAACCAACGTTGCATTTTGAAGGAGAGGCTTACCAGGCTGTGGCTCTTGAAAAAATACCGGACTTTAAGACATTGCAGGAAGAATATAATATTGTTTTGGAAAAAGGAATATTGATTTCTGACGAAAAGCTTGAAGAAATGGAGCAAAAGGCAATTGAACTTACCGGAAAGGGAAATTCTGTAGCAAAATTGCGCAACATACTTAAAGTAAGAATTGACAATCCTACCAACGAAAGGCTATTGGAACTGGCAAAAAAACTGGAAGGACTTCAGGAAGTGGAATATTGTTCATTAAATTCTTTAGAGCCTGTACAACCACCTTACGATATTGCCCCGACAACGCCAAATTTTGAGGTAAACCAAACCTATATCAGGCCCAATCCCGGTGTAAACATGACCTATGCCTGGGGATTGAATCTTACGGGAGCAGGAATAAGAGTACGTGATGTAGAATATGGTTTTAATGCCAGCCATGAAGATTTAAATGAAAGAAATGTTTCGATAGCACCGGGAATGACAATTTCTGCTAGTGCCAGTGTAAGTTTCACGGAACACGGAACGGCAGTTTTTGGTATCGTATATGGAGATAAAGGCGCTTATGGCATTTCAGGGATGGCTTATGGAGCTGCAGAAATGATGCTTGCTCCGGAATGGCAGCAATCCGGATATAATCGTGTTAATGCCGTTACACAGGCTATAGCGAATTCTACAGCAGGCGATGTTTTGATTTATGAGATGCAGGCAACAGGTGCCCAGGGAAATTATGGACCGGCAGAATATACTGGTACAATTTGGGATTTGACCAAAGCAGCAACCGATGCCGGAATGGTAATCGTAGCTGCTGCAGGCAATGGTGCGGAAAATCTGGATGATGCGGTTTATCAAAGCTATAGAAACAGAGGCAATAGCGGAGCCATTATTGTTGGAGCCGGAGATAATACAATAAATCACAATAAGCTTTCTTTTAGTACTTATGGTGACAGGGTAGATGTACAAGGCTGGGGAACGGGTGTTTTTTCATCGGGTTATGGTGATGCACAGCAAATAGGAGGTGATTTCAATCAATATTATACCAATTTTTCAGGAACGAGTTCGGCAACGCCTATTGTGGCTTCTTGTGCCATTGTCTTGCAATCCTATTATCATAGTCTTACCGGAAATTATATGACTTCTGTACAGATGAGGAATCTCCTTAAAAATACCGGTTTGCCACAAGGAACAGCAACTACAGGAAATATTGGCCAGTTTCCGGATATGGAGGCAGCCATCCTTTATATTCAGGATGAGTTTTTAAGCAGGGAAAAATGGACGGGACTGGAATTTATAGCCTATCCTAACCCGGTTCAGGACAGATTGACTATCAAAACAAAAGACCTGTCAGCAAATGCAAAAGTTGAAATCAGCAATTCTTTGGGGCAGTTTGTTCATAAAGGAGCAATAGCTGAGGAAAATACAATTGACCTGAGTTCATTTTCACAGGGACTGTATTTTGTGAAAGTTACTGATGGAAACAAAACGCAGACTAAAAAAATAGTAAAGAAATAAAAAAAGAGCATCACTAAGATGCTCTTTTTTTATCCCTATAATTGTCTTTTTCAAACAGAAAAGAGCATATCTTCTGATACAGCATGTCATCATGCATGCTATGTCCCAGGCCTTTGGTTTCTATAAAGACGGCTTCTTTCCAGGAACTTACTATTTTTTTAGCTTCTTCAAAGGAAACCACATCATCATCAATATCATGGGCTATGAGCCCTTTTATTTTAATTTTCGAGCCAAATACCTTTCCGGAAAATTCTTCAATTTTGATTTTGAAATGTTCCATAAAATGGTTCTCAATCATGCTGATGGCTTTTAGATTCAGGCTCAGCAATTTTGCATAATTTAAAACCAAAGTCTGTAAATCAGAAGGAGCGCCCAATAAAACTAATTTTTCTACGGCCTTATTCTGGTAAAGGTGTTGGTAATATAGGGAAGTGGCCCCACCCATGGAATGTCCTACTAAAAATTGCGGTTTGTATTTTTCAACCACTACGTTTACAAACTCGGCATATCGGGGCACATTAAATTCTCTTCCTGATGACAAGCCGTGAGCCGGCGCATCCAGGGCAATAATTGTGCTGCCGCTTTCTTTCAAATAAGGGAGAAAGTTTTCCCAACGCGAAGCATTGCTCTCCCATCCGTGCACAAGTAATACATAGGTGTCATTACCTTCCCAAATATATACCGGGAATTGGTGTTCGTGAAGGTTTAGGATTTCTGTTTTGGCATTTTTCAGTACATCCGGCATCTGATTTGAGAAAAGCTTTCCTGTTCTTGGCTCGCTAAAAAACTTATAGGCCAGTTGTGACGCTTTCTTTGGAAATACGTAACTGAGCAGGTTGATATACAATCCTACAGATTTGGCGAGAAGAAAATTGCTTATCTTTTTCATAAAAAAAGTCCCGATGATTATCGGGACTAAATATATCTAGAATTGTGAAAATAATTTCTCCATTTTCTCTTTTTCTTCATCAGCTAAGGCTGCATCAACCAGGATTCTTCCTGAATGCTCATCTGTAATTACTTTTTTACGGGAAGCAATTTCCATTTGAGTTTGTGGTGGAATCGTGAAGAAAGAACCTGCAGAAGCACCTCTTTCGATTGAAACTACTGCCAATCCGTTGCGAACGCTTCCTCTGATTCTCTTGTAAGCCTGCAATAATCTTTCTTCGATTAAAGCTTCATATTCAGCTGATTTTTCAGTAAGGAAGATTTCTTCTTTTTCTGTTTCAGACATGATAGCTTCCAATTCTGATTTTTTGTGTTTTAGGTGAGCCGATTTTGCTTCTAATTTTTCTTTAGAATCAGCAATTACCTGCTTTTTGTGCTCAATAGAAGCTTTCATTTCCTTGATTTGCTTTTCAGCCAATTGAATTTCAAGCTCCTGGAATTCTACCTCTTTAGTCAAAGAGTTGAATTCTCTGTTATTGCGAACGGTTTCTTGTTGTTTTGTGTATTTTTTGATGGCTTCCTTATGCTCGTCGATAGCATTCTTTTTTCCTTTTATCTGCTCTTCGATAACTTCCAGGTCATTTTTTAATTTGTCAAGACGTGTGCTCAAGCCAGCCACTTCATCTTCTAAATCTTCTACTTCTAAAGGCAATTCACCTCTAACATTTCTGATTTCGTCAATTCTTGAGTCGATTAGCTGTAGGTCATAAATCGCTCTTAACTTGTCTTCAACACTCAATTCTTTTGTAGTCGCCATATTTTATAAGTACTTAACTGGATTTGTATTTTCTTCTGATAAAATGATTGCAAAATTAGGAATTTTTTTCGTAAGATAATCAACTATATAATTTTTTGTATAGCGTTCGCTTTCATAATGCCCGATGTCGGCTAAAAGTAGTTGGTTTTCAGCTTCATAGAACTGGTGGTATTTCAAATCGGCAGTCAAAAATGCATCGGCACCGGCCTGTATGGCCTTTTTAATGGCGAAACTTCCCGAACCACCAAGTACTGCCACTTTTTTAATTGGTTTTCCCAAATATTCCGAATGTCGGATTCCGTCCGCTTTCATTTTGTTTTTTACGAACAGCAGGAAATCTTTTTCCGGCATTTCAGTTTCCAATTCGCCAATCATTCCCAGGCCTATGTTTTGGTGGCTGTTTTTCAGGTCGTAGATTTCATAGGCAACCTCTTCATAGACATGGTTGGAAAACAAGGCTTTCAGAATTTTACTTTGCAGGTGTTTTTCAAAAGTGACTTCTATTTTTATTTCGGTATTTTCCACAAATTCACCACGTTCTCCAATTTCAGGGTTGCTGTTTTCGTTGCCCTGGTAGCTGCCAATTCCCTGCGTATTGAAACTGCAGTTTTCATAATTTCCAATGCTTCCGGCTCCGGCATCGAATAAAGCATTTCGCAATTTTTGATGGTTTTCAGGAATCGTATAAGTAACTAATTTTTGGATGAAGTTTTCCTTTGGAACCAGAATTTTGGCATTCTGCAGCCCTAAAGCATCACAAAAAATTTTGTTTACCCCGTTTTGATGGTTGTCTAAAGCAGTGTGTACGGCATAAATTGCAATATCATTTTTGATGGCTTTCAATACCGCGCGTTCTACATAATTTTTGCCCGTAATTTTCTTTAGCCCCGAAAATAAAATAGGATGGAAGCAAACAACCATATTGCACTTTTTTGAAATGGCTTCGTCAATCACATTTTCTAAGGCATCATGGCAGACCAGTATTCCTGTGGTTTCGTCTTCCGGATTTCCTACGAGTAGGCCAACATTGTCAAAATCTTCAGCATAGGCCAGCGGTGCCATGGTTTCTATAACGGAAATTACTTCTTTTATTTTCATAACTTTAAACGAAATTTTATCAATCTGAGGTGATTTGTTTTAAGGCTTTGGCTGTAAAAAGCCTTTTAAATTCGGATTTGCTTTATGTTTCAAAGATAAAATATTATATTTTCGTACTATGATGTTACTACGAAAAATACTTCTTCCTTTTTCTGTTCTATACGGATTAATAACAAGCATTAGGAATTTTCTTTTTGACAAGGGGATATTTAAATCCTACTCGTTTGGCCTTCCTGTTATTGCTGTAGGCAATCTTAGTGTGGGTGGAACGGGTAAAACACCTCTGATTGAATATTTAATTCGTTTGCTTTCTCCGGAATATCAAGTGGCTACCTTGAGCCGGGGCTATAAACGAAAATCAGAAGGATTTGTTTTAGCCGATGAAAATTCTGATGCTGCCCTTTTAGGAGATGAGCCTTTCCAGTTTTATAAAAAATTCCCCAATATTAATGTGGCTGTTGATGCAGACAGGAGAAATGGTATTGAACGGCTTTTGGAAATTACCCGGCCGGAAATCATTTTGCTGGATGATGCCTATCAGCACCGGAAAGTCAGGGCGGGATTTTATATTTTGCTCACAGCTTATGGTGATTTGTATGTGAATGATTTCATATTGCCGGCAGGAAACCTGCGTGAAGGTAGAAGTGGGGCAGAACGTGCGGGAATCATTGTGGTTACAAAATGTCCGCCCAATCTTTCGGCAAAGGAGCAATATGATATTAAGCGGAAATTAAAAATAGATTTGGACCAAAAATTATGCTTTACGACCATAGCCTATGATACGTTTGTTTTTTCCGAAGAAAGCCAGCTTGCCGTTTCCGAAATAAAGGATGTTGATAAATTACTTTTGGCAGGAATAGCCAAACCCGAACCGTTTTTCGCATATTTGCAAAGCGATAACGATGTAGTCATGACTTTTCCGGACCATCATCATTTTACGGAAAAAGATATTGCAGAAATAAAAAATAAAGCACAAGACAAAAAAATCATTACAACCGAAAAAGATTTTGTCCGATTAAAAGGAAAACTACCGGACAGCCAGCTTTTCTATCTTCCAATAAAGAGCGATTTCATATCCGGAGGTGATGATTTTGATAAAACAATTTTAAATTATGTGGGAAAAAGTTCAAGAAACCGTTAATTATATAAAGTCAAAAACCAATTTTTCACCGGAATATGGGGTTATACTAGGCTCCGGACTTGGCGGTTTTACAGAAGATATCCAGATTGAGTTTACATTGCCTTACAGTGAAATTCCTAATTTTCCTGTTTCAACCGTTCAGGGCCATAAAGGGGCTTTGGTTTTTGGAACCATTGGCAGTAAAAAAGTAGTTGCCATGCAGGGGCGTTTCCACTTTTACGAAGGTTACGACATGAAAGAAGTGACTTTTCCTGTGCGAGTGATGAAATATCTGGGCGTACAGCGATTGGTTGTTTCCAATGCTTCCGGAGGTGTGAATCCTTTTTACAAGGTTGGTGATATTGTAGTAATTTATGACCATATCAACATGATGCCGGAACATCCGTTAAGAGGCCATAACGATGAAAGATTTGGACCAAGATTTGTGAACATGAGTGAGCCTTATTCAAGAGACTTAATCAATAAGGCCAAGGCAATTGCTATTGAGCTGAATATTGAAGTAAAAGACGGAATTTATTACGGACTTCAGGGGCCAACGTTTGAAACGCTTTCAGAATACAGAATGGTAAAAATCTTAGGTGCTGATTGTGTTGGGATGTCGACCGTACCGGAAGTTATAGTGGCACGTCATATGGATATGGAATGCTTTGGAATTTCTGTCATTACAGATATGGGTGATGAACATAATATCGACTCTGTTTCCCATAGCGAAGTGCTTGAAGCAGCCAAAAAGGCGGAGCCAAAAGTGAGAACGCTTATCAGGGAATTGATTTCAAGAAATTAATCTTAAATGACTATCGGGTAGTTTATACGAAATCAAAGAATAGTGGATTTAGCCACAGATCAAAATGATTAGACAGATTTAAAGAATTCATATAAAATAAAAGGAAACCCGAAAAAGGCTTACTTTCATAACCTTTTCTTTGATAAGACTTAATGCTTTGCGGCTCTGCGCCTTTGCGAGCAATTATTTCACGCAAAGGCGCAGAGCCGCAAAGTTCTTAATAATAGAAATTGATCGTTACCTAATTATAGCGTGAATTTCTTAAATCAGCGATTAAAATAAAATCGCTGTGAACCGATAGTATCAAAGTCAATTTTACTTTATCTGTATACGCTTCCCGATAGTCATTTAGTCTAGCTCATTGACTCAGCAATAACCCTGTAAAAAACGTCCGGATTAAAAGGTTTGGTGATTACATCGGTCATGCCAAATGAAAGAAGCATTTCCCTGTTTTCATTCAGTGAAATAGCCGTGAGGGCTATGATTGGCGTCTTTTTGTCAAATTTTCGGATACTTTGAGTGGCAATGGTTCCGTTTATGCCGGGAAGATGCACGTCCATTAACACAAGGTCGTATTTGTTTTCTCTGACAGCCTCTATGGCATCTTCTCCGTTGTCAACGATTTCGCATTGAATTTGCTTCTTTTCCAGCATTTTCCGGGTAACCATCTGGTTGATTTTATTGTCTTCAACCAGCAGTACTTTTTTATCGACAAAATCAGAATCGTTTGTGAAAAGTTTTAGGGATTCTTTGTTTTCGATTCCCTTTTCCAGTTCGAGGCTGAAATTGAAATTAGAACCTTTGGAAATGGTGCTTTCTAATTTAATGGTACCGCCCAATAAAGAAACCAATCGTTTTACAATGGCCAGCCCAAGACCGGTTCCTCCATATTTTCTGTTGATTTCAACGGAACCTTGCGAAAAGCTTTCGAAAATAACCTCTTGTTTTTCAGCTGGTATTCCGATACCCGTATCTACGATTTCAAAATAAATATTTTGTCTGGTTTCTGTCTCTCCCAAAAGTTTGGCACGGACAATAACGGTTCCGTTTTCCGTAAATTTGAGGGCATTGTTAATCAGATTCATAAAAATCTGGGAAAGCTTTGTAGGGTCGCCCGAAAATGAAGTGTTGATTTCCGGGTCTATTTCCAATCCGAAATCAATATTATTCTGGCTGGCAATCTCTTTTAATGAGTTTTGGATGTCTGTCAAAAGCTGCCTTAGATTGAAACAGATGTTTTCAATTTCTATATTGTTGGATTCAATCCTGTTGATTTCCAGGATTTCATTGATGAATGTCAGTAGATAGTTTCCTGAAAATTTAAGCGATTTCAGATATTCGATTTGGGATTTTTTCGGATTTTCTTCAATCAGCAAATGCGTAATGCCGTTAATGGCGTTTAATGGCGTTCTGAGCTCATGGCTTACGGTAGATAAGAATTCGGCTCTGGCCTGTGATGCTTTTTCGGCCTTGTCTTTGGCGATTTCAAGCTCCGTATTTTTTTCCTGCAGCTGTTTGTTCGTCCTGTTTCGGATAATGTTGTTTTTGTAGAGTGACAAACTCAAAAGCGAAAGAATCGTTATGAGGGCAATGCTCAACACGCTGGTGAGTTTGGACACCTTAATTAATTTTTTCTGCTCCCGGTTTTCTTTGTCTTTCTGCTTGATGGTTTTCATCTGCTCGCTTTCCTTAAATTTTTCGAAAGCTTCTGCGCCAATTTTTTGACTGTTGAGCCTTAGTATAGAATCTTTTAGTGCCAGGTGTTTTTTCAGATAGATAAACGAATTGTCAATATCCATCATTTTCTCATAGGTTTCGCTAATCAGTTTCAGGATTTTTGACTTCTGTTCGAAGTTGTCGCTTTTGGCATTTAAATCCAGTGCCCGTCTTAGATAATTCAAGGCCAGATTATTTCGGCCGGCTTCAAATTCAATAGCGCCCATCTGATATAAGGCTTCGGCTTTGGTCTTGAAACTGTCATTATTATCGGGTTTTGCAATAATGGAATTAAAGATAGTGGCTGCCAACTGGGTTTTGCCCTTGGCTTTGTACAGGATTCCTTTCTGAAGGTTCAGTAATTCTTTTGCATCCGGAATGTCAATGGTTTCATAAATGACATTTGCCTTATCAAAATAAATTTCGGCTACACCATATTTTCCTTTTTCCATATAACATAACCCGAGATTATAATAGCAATAGGCCTGTTCTGTAGATGGTTCGAGGTCGTTATAGAGTGAGATGCTGCGCACATAGGTTTCGATAGCGTCATCATACTTTTTAAGTTCGAAATAAATACTTCCTAAAAAAGTGTAGGCATTTGCTTCCTGTTCTTTGTTCCCTTTTTTTTGTGAGACTTCAATGGCATTTTGAGAGCTTTCCAACGCATTCTGGTAATTATTTATCTTTAGGTTGAAGTTGGCCAGCTGAATATAATAGTCAACACTATCGATTTTTTCAGACATAAGTTTGTCATGCTGTGCGGGTAACAGCGTTGAAAAAAGAAGAATAAAGAAAAGTGGTAAATGCTTCATTCTAAAACCCTTGATAAAGGATAAAAGTAGCTATTTCTTATTTGTTAATAAAATTAAATCGACAAGGCGTGAAGAATATCCGATTTCGTTATCATACCACCCTACAACCTTTACCATTTTGTCAATTACCGAGGTGAGTTGCGAATCAAATAAACAGGAATTTCGGTTACCTAAAATGTCTACAGAAACGATTGGGTCTTCTGTATAGGCCATGATTCCGTTGAACTGGTTTTGACAGGCCTGTTGGAACGCTTTGTTGATTTCTTCGATGGTGACTTCACGCTTCACATAACAGGTAATGTCTGTTAGTGAGCCATCCGGAACAGGAACACGAATACCGCTTCCTCCAATTTTACCATCCAGTTCAGGAAATATTTTTGTCAGTGCTTTGGCGGCTCCGGTTGTTGTAGGGACAATGGATTGGGCCGCGCCACGCGCTCTTCTAAGGTCTTTATGAGGCTGGTCGTGCAGGCTTTGGTCTGTTGTGTAAGAGTGTACGGTAGTGATATAGGCCTGCTCAATACCACATAAGTCATTAATGACCTTTATCATAGGAGCTGCATTGTTTGTCGTACAGCTTGCATTCGAGATGATTTTTTCGGTGCCGTCCAGTATGTGTTCGTTAACACCTAAAACTACGGTCTTGATTTTATCGGTTTCTGAAGGAGCAGACAGGATTACTTTTTTGGCACCAACCAGAATATGGAGATTGATGTCTTCAAAAGTTTTATATTTTCCTGTAGCTTCTATGACAACATCAATATCCAGCGATTTCCAATCCAGATTTGAAATACTTCTTTCATGAAAAAACGGGTAGGGTTTTCCGTCAATAATGATATTGTCCTGGTCAAAAGAACATTCAAATGGCAATACGCCGTGAATGCTATCGTATTTAATGAGATGTGACATTGTTCGGTTGTCTGCAATGTCGTTGATGGCCGCAACTTCAATGGTTGGGTGGTTAAGCAGTAAGCGGAATAGATTTCTTCCGATTCTGCCAAATCCATTAATGGCAATCCTGGTTTTAGTCATTGGTATGGTCAGTTTCTAAAAGTCAAACTGTAAACTTACAATTTAAAGAATGTGTTTTTGGGCCTTGTAAGATGACCTTACCAAAGCACCGCTTTCTACGTGGCGGAAACCTAATTCCAGTCCTATCTTTTCGTATTTGGCAAATTGGTCTGGTGTGATGAATTCTTTTACCGGCAGGTGTTTTTTACTTGGCTGCAGGTATTGGCCAATCGTTACAACATCTACATTGGCTTCGCGAAGGTCGTGTAAGGTCTGGATGACTTCTTCTTCTGTTTCGCCCAAACCAAGCATAATGCCTGATTTTGTCCTGTTGATTCCTTTTTCTTTTAAATATTTAAGTACGGCAAGGCTACGGTCGTATTTTGCCTGAATTCGTACTTCGCGGGTTAGTCTTCGTACGGTTTCCATGTTATGTGAAACTACTTCAGGATTGGCTTCCACGATTCGGTCTATGTTTCTTTCGATTCCCTGGAAATCTGGAATTAAAGTTTCAAGTGTAGTGTTTGGATTCATTCTTCGGATGGCCTTTACGGTTTCCATCCAGATAATTGAACCGCCGTCTTTCAAATCGTCGCGGTCAACACTGGTGACAACCGCATGCTTGATATTCATGATTTTGATAGAACGGGCTACTTTTTCCGGTTCATCCCAATCTACAGTTTCCGGCCGGCCTGTTTTTACGCCGCAAAAACCACACGAACGCGTACAGACGTTTCCGAGAATCATAAATGTTGCCGTTCCTTCACCCCAGCATTCTCCCATATTCGGACAGCTTCCTGACGTACAGATAGTATTCAGTTTGTACTTGTCAACTAATCCTCTAAGTTCTGTGTATTTTTGGCCTATAGGTAATTTTACCTTAAGCCATTTTGGCTTTCCTGTAGGTAAAATAGCATTATCTAAAACAGTGTCCATAACTCTAAATTGAAAGCACAAAGATAACGAATGTTTTTATTAATTACGTTAATGTGATGTTAGTGAAATTTGGTGATGAAGTGAAAGAAATATTGGCAAATTAAGATGCGGTTTTTACCAATAAAAAACCCTGCACGCACAGTATGCAGGGCTTTTTGAAATAAATAGTTAACTAACTACTAAATTTAATTTTTTATCTCAACGGTAATAGGAAGGTTGTAGGCCGTTCTCACAGGTTTGTCGTTCTGGATGCCCGGTTTCCATTTTGTTTTGATAGATTTTAAAACGCGAATGGCTTCAGCTCCTAATCCGTAACCGGGGTCTCTTACCACTTTTATATTGGTCAGGGTTCCGTCTTTTTCGACTACAAAATAAACAAACACTTTCATTGTTGCTTTTTCTCCTATCTCTGGCAGTCTGAAATTTTTTCCGACCAAAGCCAGAAAGTTTTTGATACCGCCCGGAAATTCAGGGCTGGCCTGAAGTCCTATGTTTGTAAAGATACCATCTCCGGGGTCTGTAGCGGTTCCGGTATTTCCAAATGCAGGTTCGGTTCCTGTCCCGTCAATTGAGCTGTTTCCAAGGGCTACAGCCCCCATGTTATCGCCGGGATTATCAGAATCGCCCGTTTTGATATTTTTAGCAGGGTCAATTGTTGCTACATCTTGTGGGGTGGTCTGATTGTCAGTTATTATTGGAGTCACATATTTGGTTTGCTTCGCTGATGATTTTTCAGGTATAATATTGGTTGCTTTTTCCGGTTCTATTTTGGGTTTTTCTCCCAGGTTTACATAGGTTACAGGAGGCAGTTCTGTTGTTGGAGGATTAACTATTGCCTGATCTTTTTCTGTCAGCAAATTAGAAATAATAGGGATACTCACTAAAGAAGCACAGGCTAAAGTTCCAAAAAATAATGCTTTCAGGGTAGTTTTTGGATTTTCCTGGCGTAGCTGGTAAGCGCCATATTCTTTGTTTCTTCCTTCAAAAACGTTTTCGTTCCAGCTTTGGCTAAAAATGTTGAGGTTTGACATGATTGCATAATTTTAAGTTAGCGTAGATGTTTCCCATAAGCTGGAAGTGTTTAATTACATAACGTTAATGTTAACTTTTTTATTGCTTATTTTTTAAATAAAAAAGCAATTTTATGTTTATAAATTGCCAATTAAAGTTAATCCTCTTTTAACTTAATAAAAAAAAGGCAAGCCCGGTCGGGCCTACCTTAATAATTATGAGATAACTTGCTTATTGAATAACTAGCTTATTGCTGAAATTTTTGTCTTTTGTTTCTGTTTTTGTGACATAAATTCCCGCAGGTAAATCCAGTTTGATAGTATTTGTTCCGGCATTCAGATCAAAACTGCTGATAAACATCCCGTTGATGGAAAATATTTTTAATGTTCCGTTTTCGGGTGTATCTATGGCAATATTTCCTTTGCTCGGATTAGGATAAATGATAGGTTTTACAACCGTAAAATCAGGATTTGATAAGGCATCACAACCAAAAGGAGTAAAGGTAACCAGTCCCAAAGTATTATCGTCAACCTGGTGGCTGATTACGGCTTCTACCTGTGCCTCTGTAGGAGTCTGACCTTCAATCCAACAGTTGTTCTTGGCCATTATAGGAAATGCAGTATTGTTGTACAAAGCGTAGGCTGCTCCAGTATTTCCATTTTCTGAGAATATGTTACCGCCTTCATTAAAAGTAGCTTCATTGGTGTCGCCCAAATTGATTCTTGCAGTCCCGATTACCGTAATACCCCAAAGGTTTCTTCGGATTTGGTTACGGCTTGCAATAATGTTCATTGTTGATGCCCCGGAAGCACTTAACGAAATACCACTTCCTCCTTCTGCAGGAATGTTCTGGGAGTTATTATCTTCAATTATATTACCTCTGATATATCCTGATGAAGCGGCTCCTACAACAGTGATGCCATAACGGTTGTCAGTAACAATATTATTGTCGATTATGACTTTAAGTTGACCTCCTCCCAGTAAATTTGAAGCTCCAATACCTCCGGTCCTGATTTTTGTCCGGTCGCCTTTAATAGTGTTACCTACTATTCTCAATGTATCGGCACCACTAGGTCCCATGTTAATTTGCGGGCGGTTTCCGTTGGATTGGTTGTTTCCTTCCAAATAATTATTGGTCAGTGTTGGGGCAACAGACTGGTTGGCTCCTGAACTAAAAGCCGGATAATAATTGAATAAGAATCTGGAATTGTTGATTAATGCGTTTCCACCAGTTGAGAAATTTATGGCCGAACTTGTCGTTGAGCCATTCATGTGATACGACATAACACAGGACTGCATCTCAAAATCAGGAGTAGCTACACGTATTCCTTTTCCGTAGCTGATGGTTGTGTTCCTGAAATAACCGCTAGAACCTGTTTCGAAAGTTATGGCATTGTATGGAGTTGCGGTATTTGTTGCGGTAATGGTAATTGCACCGGCATCGGAAGTAAAATCGCCGTTGACAAGAATTCCGATATCGGCATTAATTTTCAGGGTAGCATCTGTATTGATTACAATAGCATCATTGGCTGCAATTGTAAGGTTTTGGGATAGGGTATAAATTCCTGCTGATAAGGTTAAGGCACCTGAGGAATTGGCTACCAGGTCGTCGAGGCTCCAGGTTACACCCGTGTTTGGCGTGGTGTACTGGGCTTTTGCCGCCGTCATCGAAAGGAAGACGGCTAACATGAAAAATAGTTTTTGTTTCATTTTAAGTATATGATTGGTTAACAATATAAAATTACGCTTTTTTACAAAAGCGCCCTGTTAAAAAAAATACTACTTGAAAATGAAAGCCGCCTATCGTTTGTTTTTGATAATTTCGGCCAGAAGCTTTTTGGCACGGAGCAATTTTATTTTTACATTGCTTAAGGGCTCTTCAAGCTCTTCCGAAATTTCCTGATAGCTTAACTCCTGAAAATAACGAAGCTGGATGACTTCCTGATAGTGTGGTTTTAACTCCTTAATGCATTGGAGGAGTCTTGACAGATTTTGTTCGGTAATCAGTTTGTCTTCCGCAGAAGGAGAACTGTCAGCAATGTTATAGGCCTGGCTGTCTTCTTCATCAGTGATATCAATAAAAAGAGTAGATTTTTTTTTGCGGAGCATGTCGATGTGGACATTCTTGGCAATGGAAATCAGCCAGGTATTGAATTGGAAATCGGGATTGTAGGTGGCAATTTTGTCGAATGCTTTGGCAAAAGTTTCTATAGTGATATCTTCCGCATCGGTTTCGTTTTGTGTTCTCTGGAGCATAAATCCGTAGACTTCATTCCAGTAATAATCCAATAGAGTAGTGAAGGCAACCTGGTCTCCGACTTTAGCTTTCTCTATTTGCTTTTTTATTTCCAATGGACAGGCTTTGAAAAGAGGTTTGTTATAAAGATATTCAATTGTGTGAATATAAGCATTATTTCAATGACAGGATACCAATAAATAACATCTTTTTCTTTTAGCTTCCCGGCAGAATAGCCTAAGGAAATCCAGGAGAAAAGGTATCTTCCCGCTACAATTGGCACGATAATCATCCAGTTAAACTGGAAAGCAAGCAGTACTACAGCCAAAACAATAAATAAAAACTGTGACAGGAAGAAAACTGCCAGCTGCATTCTGTCAAAAGCTTTGTAAAAAGATGCGGTTGAAACATGTCTTCTTTTTTGGTCAAACCAATCTTTAAACGTTTTTTTAGGTTCTGAAAAGGTAAAGCTTTCCGGAGTAAAACAAATGGTCGTATTTTTTTTAGTGGAAGCCTGGTTGATAAAAAGGTCGTCATCGCCAGACCTGATTTTCATATGGTCAATAAAGCCATTTACGTTAAAAAACTCTTCTTTTTTGTAGGCCAGGTTTCTTCCAACGCCCATATAAGGATGCTTCATTTTTGCCCAGGAAAAATACTGTACGGCAGTAAGCATGGTTTCGAAACGGATGATTTTATTTAAGAACGAACCGGCAATTTTTTCATAGGCTCCATAACCTAACACTATGGTTTTGCTCATCGTAAATTGTGAGCTCATTTCTTTAATCCATTCTTTGGAAGAAGGATAACAGTCGGCATCGGTAAAAAGAAGGTATTCGTTTTTAGCGGCTTTTATTCCCAGAGTGAGCGCGAATTTTTTATTGCCCCAAAAAGCTTCGTTATTTTGAACTTTTACCAAACGGATGTTGGAATATTGTTTTTCAAATTCTTCAAAAACATCCAGAGTATTATCGCTCGAGGCATCGTCGATCAGGATAATTTCATAATCCGGATAATTTTGCTCTGCCAAAAGCGGAACAAACTTTTTTACATTTTCTTCTTCATTCTTGGCACATACGATTACAGAAATAGGAATTCTTTTTGGGGTGCTTTTTTGTGGCTTTGCAAAAGAAAATTTCCCGAAAACAACAATGTAATAGAATAACTGTAAAGCCACAACTCCGATAAACGCATAAAAAGTAATAGTCAACATATAAGCTTGGTGTCTTTAAAAAATGTGTGCAAAGGTACAATTGATAAGCGGAATTTCAATTGTGAATCGCAATTAAAATTAAGAAAATTATCCATTACAGTTTTTATATTTTTTGAATAGCCAGAAACAAAAAATATTGCAATTATTTTAGCTTTCTGTTACCTGAAAAAAACGTTAAATCACATTAACTTCAGCTTCAATTTCAATATCAAAAAGCTCTTTAACCGTTTTTTGGATTTCTTTAGAAACATTCAGGATTTCCTGTCCGGTTGCGTTGCCGTAATTAACCAAAACCAGCGCCTGATTTTTATGGATTCCGGCATCACCAAAACGCTTTCCTTTAAATCCGGCTTTTTCAATGAGCCATCCGGCCGGAACTTTTACCTCGGTTTCAGAAACAGTATAGCTTGGCATTTCGGGGTGCAACAGGTGAATTCTTTCAAAATCACTTTTTGGGATAATCGGGTTTTTAAAAAAGCTTCCGCTGTTGCCCAGTTCTTTAGGGTCCGGAAGTTTGCTTTGTCTTATGGTTATGATGGCGTTGCTGACTTCTTTTAATGTAGGAGCCGAAATGTCTTTTTTGGCGAGTTCGGCAGCAATATCTCCGTATGAAATATTGATTTTGTGATTTTTTCTGGTCAATTTAAAAACTACAGAAACGATGATGTACTGGTCTTTTACCTCATTTTTAAAAATACTCTCACGATAGCCAAATTTGCATTCTTCTTTATTGAATCGTCTGATTTCTAAAGTTTGGATGTTTACGGCATCGCAATACACAAAGGTGTTTTTGATTTCGGTACCGTAGGCGCCAATGTTTTGTATGGGCGTAGTTCCTACATTTCCGGGAATTAAAGACATGTTTTCCAATCCGCCAAAATCCTGGTCAATCGTCCACAGAACAAATTCATGCCAATTTTCACCGGCTTTGGCTTCTACCCAAACGGCATCTTCTGTCTGGTCGATAATTGTTTTGCCTTTGATATCTACATGGATGGTCAGTGCTTCAATATCTTTTGTCAGCAGCATATTGCTTCCGCCGCCAAGAATAAATTTTTTCTGGGCAGGGTTTTCTTTGAGTACGGTCTGAAGTTCTTCAACCGAATGTACCGAAACGAATTGTTTTGCTTTGGCTTCAATACCAAAAGTATTGTAGTTTTTAAGGGAAAAATTATCGATAATTTCCATTATGAATAGGAATAAAAATAAAAGGCAAAAGTACTTTAAACGATTAATAATTCATAATGAACTATTCGGTATTTAGGCCGCGGGTTAGAAAATCGTTCAGTGGTTTTGCAACAATCAGTTTTTTTGCTGTTTTTTTGACAAAATCTTTTTCCAGTAATGATTTGTCATCTAGTTTTTGGGTCACCGTAAAGCTTTTTAGTTTTAGAAACTCAATAGCAGGATGATCTTTTTCATAATCTTTCGGAGCTGTTTTTAGCGAATTGGATTCGTTCCTGTCAAATTCGGAATAGATTTTTTTGAAATCCTTATCGGCGAAGATTTCTTCCAGGTCTTCATAAAAATAAGCAATTTCTTTTCGGATTTTTTTCAGGTCCGGAGCTTCCGGCACATGGAGTCCGGCAGCAATAAAGCTTCCGCCTTTTTCGATATGGACATAATATCCGGGAGCGTTACCACAGTTTTGGTCGGTAGTCATCCAGATTCCCATATGGGTTTTGTAAGGCGACTTGTCTTTGGAAAAGCGAATGTCGCGGTTGATTCTGAAAGCGCATTTTTTGGGTTCCAGCGTTCGTAACGATTCGTCATGCGGTGCCATTTCTTCTAAAAAGTCGGCAATCAGCCGGTGATATTCTTTTTTATATTCTTCGTAATAAGGTTTGTTGGCCTGAAACCAATCACGGTTGTTGTTTTCTTTTAAGTCCTCTAGGAATTGAAGTGTTTTTGGTGAAAGCATACGGATTGGAAAATTATTTAAGTTAGGCTGAAAACAGCCTAACAATATTAAGAAATTTTATTCGATTTATGGGTGTCCAAAGTCAATTTTAATGGCTGTTGGCAGGTTTCTGTTAAATGAAAGAAGAAAAGGTTTTTTTAGCCGCAGATTAGAATGATTATGCAGATTTTATAAGCTTAGCGCCTTTGCGTATATTATCTCGCAAAGGCGCAGAGGCGCAAAGCAGGAATGCGTTTGGTTTATTTAGATAGCACTTTCAGTAGTTTTGAATATAATTCTTCTTTGTTGATTGGCTTGATTAGCAGTTCGTCAGCCTGTATACTGGATAGTTCAATCGAATTCATGTAGGTATCGCCGGTTATTGCAATAATAGGAACGGTTGCATTGTGATTCGGTATGCTTTTGATGTCTTTGATGAGGTCAATTCCTGAGGCATTGGCAATCTGCAAGTCGGTCAGGATAATGTTGACGTTTTCTTTTTGCAGGTATTCTTTGGCGGCAATGTCTGAATTGAAGCCTATCATTTCGAAGTTGATATCGGACAGCAGTTTTTTCAATAATGAGGTGATTATCCTGTCATCGTCTATTACCGCAACCCTGATTCCCGAATTTCCGTAATTGCGGATTAATCTTGCCTGATTGGTTTCCTGTGAACTGTCTGATTTTTCAAGGAACAGATGGAATGAAATTTCGGTTCCTGTGCCAGGTTCGCTTTCAACACGTATTTCTCCGTCATACAATTCTATAATTTCTTTGCAAAGACTAAGTCCCAAACCGGCGCCAAAGCTTGCCTGGTCTTTGTGGAATTTGCTTTGATAGTATTTGTCAAATATTTTATCGAGGTCTTCTTTAGGGATGCCGGCTCCCGTGTCTTTGATTTTTACATCCAATTTGAATTTATCTTTGACTTCGGTAAATCTGCAATCAACGGTAATGTTTCCTTTTGAAGTGAATTTTATGGCATTTCCTATCATGTTGTAGAACAACTGGTGTATTTTTCCGCTATCAGCCCAGACTTCATTTTGCAAGGAATCGTCTACGCGTGAGACAAGTTCTATTTTTTTAGCATCGGCTAAAGATTTTAAGGATTCTACAATGGATGTAATCTCGTTTTTCAGTACCGTTTTGGAATTGTACAATTGCAGCTTTCCGTTTTCATTTTTGAAGAAATCCAATATCTGGTTCACGGTAATGTGCAGTGAGTTTGATGTAAAGTTTAACGATTTGGCCATATCGTTTTGTGCGCCGTCCATTTTGGTTGAAATCAGCTTGTTGGTGAGATTTGAAATAATACTCAAAGGCGAACGCATTTCGTGGCTTAACATTCCGATAATACGGTTTTTGAATTCCACATTTTTCTCTGCTTCTATTTTGGCGGCAGCCAATTTTTTCTCAAAATGGTAGGCAAAGATGGAGTAGAGCAGGAGCAGTCCGGTGCATATTGACATGACAATCATTAGGGTTGCAATCAGGCTTCTTTTGTTTTTTAGGTTTTCCAGTGCTTTTTCAAATTGCTGTTTGTTGGATTCCTGAACAGATTTGTCATAGAGAAGAATAATGTCCTGGCTGTTTTTTAATATTTTCTTGTTGATGACCATTAGTTCCCGGTCTATTTCCCTTAGGTTGGAATAGGTGTTTCTAAGGCGCCCAAACTCTTTTTCGTAATACTGGCGTGTGCTATTGAAGATATTTGCCATCTGTTCCTCAGGAGTTCCGGTTTTTTCGACAGCGCCAAAAGTCATGGTCATATAATAACGGAATTCTTCTTTTTCGACGTCATATTTTCCGGCAATAGCATTGCCTATTCTTTTGAAAAATCCTTTTTTCTCTACACCTTCAGAAGACCGTATTGTGTCGTATGAAATTGACTTCATGACCTTTTTGTGGTTGTAAGGCTTCAGGGCGAATAATTCCGGATTGGATTCAGAAACAGGGTCTACTCTGTATTTGATTAAAGAATCCAATTCTTTTCTAAGAACAATGATTTTTTTTTCTTTTTCTTTTTTACTTTGGATGTTAGGCAGTGTTTTTTCGTCTTTATTCAGTATTCGGTTCAGACTGTCGAGATAGGAGGTCATCAGCGAAAGTGAGTTGCGGTATTTGTGCAACGCACTCCTGTCATAGCTGTACAGGTATTCCATAAAAGAATCTTCCGCATCAAAATAATTTTTGGTTACTTCGCCCGAATAGCTCATAATCAGGCTTTGCCGGCTGGCTTTCTGGAAAGAACCGGCAAGTTCGTTTTCGTTGGTATTCTGGTTATACCATAAAGAAAAAATCAGCACTTGCAGTAAAATGACAAAAATGAAAAGTCCGCTATGGATTGTTTTCCTGTGTTTTAAAGACGCTAACATGGGAGCAGGTTTAAGTTAAGAAGCAATGAACTTTTTTGTTCAAACAAACCGGGGAAGCTTGCCTATTAAATATAGATGCTTAAAATTAAGAAAACTTAAGATAGTGCGGTAGGAAAAGTTTAAATAATTTGCTGCAAATGTACGGCTGATTTTTTGTAATTTACAAATAGATTTTGGTAAAAAATACCTTACAGGCTACAGGTTGAATATTTTATAACTCTGATGCATTGATTTTATCACAGATTCTGTGCGTTCCGGATGCGTATCGGAGATAAACAGTTGCCCAAAGTTATCATTATTAACCATTTCTATTATTTTTCCAACACGGGTTTCGTCCAGCTTGTCAAAGATATCATCAAAAAGGAGTATCGGATTCTGATGGCTTTGTTTTTTTACAAATTCGAACTGCGCCAGTTTCAGGGCAATCAGAAAAGATTTCTGTTGTCCCTGCGAACCGAATTTTTTTATAGGATGGTGGTCAATCTCAAAAGACAGGTCGTCTTTGTGGATTCCGGCCGTGGTATAATGCATGATGCGGTCTTTTGCCAGGCTTTCTTCCAGCAATGCCATCAGCTCTTTTTCATGGAGCTGGCTTTCATAAACCAGTTGTACGGTTTCTGCATTTCCCGTTATTGCCTGATGGTGCCTGTTGAAGATGGGCACAAAGTCTTCAAGGAATTGTTTTCTCTTTTCAAAAATAGCATGACCCAGGCTGTGGAGCTGCTCATTGTAGATGAGCAGTGTTGTGTTTTCAAAAACATGGTTGATGGCAAAATATTTTAATAATGCATTTCGCTGGCTAATGACTTTCTGGTATTGTATGAGCTGTTGGAGATAATGGGAATCCAATTGGGAAATGACAGAATCAATGAATTTTCTTCTTGTTTCGCTTCCTTCGATAATCAGGTCGCGGTCGGCCGGAGAAATAATAACCAAAGGAATGAACCCGATATGGTCGGAAAATTTCTCATATTGTTTTCCGTTTCTTTTCAGGATTTTCTTCTGTCCTTTTTTTAAGCTGCAGACAATTTGTTCGTTTCGGTCGTCTTTTTCAAATTCTCCGTCAATCACAAAAAACTCTTCGTTGTGTTTGATGTTCTGTACGGCCAAAGGATTAAAATAGCTTTTACCATAGGACAAATGATATATGGCATCAAGTACATTGGTTTTGCCGATACCGTTTTTTCCTACAAAGCAATTTATCTTGCTGTCGAATTCGAAATTGGCTTCCGAAAAGTTTTTATAATTGAATAATGCTATTTTTTTTAGATACATCTGCAAACGCCAGCTGATAGTGAGAACCTTGTGGTTTTTGACACAATTTTTTTAAGAGGGTGCAAATTATTGAAAAATAACGACAAAACATCTTTTACATTTGAATAAAAATTTTATTTTTGCACCTCACTTAATTAAACATGAATGGCAACATATAACAAAAGAGGCTATAAGGCTCCTAAACCAAAGGAAGAAAACGAATTCGAACCGGACCCACTTGATGCAATTTCAGAAAAAGATAGCACAACTGCAGGAGTATTCAATTCTTTAGATGAGGGTGCTTCTAGAACCGAAGAATGGGTTGCTAAAAACCAAAAAGGTATTTTTATCGTTATTGGTGCTGTTGCCCTTATAGCGGCAGGTTACCTTTTATATAAGAAATTTATTGTAGAGCCTAAAGAAGATGAAGCTGCGAACGAAATGTTCCAGGCTCAGAAATACTTCCAGCAGGCAACTGAAGGAACAGCAAGCGATTCGCTTTACAACCTGTCTCTAAAAGGTGGAGAAGGGAAGCTGGGTTTCACAGGAATTATAGAAAACTATTCTGGTACCAATGCGGCTAACCTGGCAAATTACTATGCGGGTATCGCTTATCTGAATACTAAAAAATACAAAGAAGCAATTGAATATCTTGAAAAATTCAGTTCAGATGATTTGATGCTTTCGGTAATTGCAAAAGGAGCAATTGGTGATGCCTTCTCTCAATTGAATCAGCCAAAAGAAGCTTTAGAGTATTATGTTAAGGCTGCAGAAATGAATCAGAATGACATGACTACGCCACGTTTCTTGCTGAAAGCAGGGCAAACGGCTTTGGCATTGAAGCAAAAAGAAACAGCATTGAAATATTTCAACGAAATCAAGGAGAAATACGATACGGCTCCTGAAGCGATGAATATTGATGCAATGATTGGATTGGCACAATAATTTAGATTTTGAATTTTAGATTTCAGATTTCTGAAGTCTTGATTTGAGATTGCAATCTTATTACAATGGCTACAGCTAATAAAAATTTATCAGAATATGATAAAAACTCAATCCCAAGCGCGAAAGATTTTCGGTTTGGGATTGTTGTTTCTGAATGGAATGACAAAATAACGGAGGGTCTTTTTTCCGGGGCTGAAAAGGCATTACTGGACTGTGATGCCACGCCGGATAATATCATCCGATGGAATGTTCCGGGAAGCTTTGAGCTTGTTTATGGGGCTAAGCGTATGATAGAAACACAGCAGGTGGATACGGTTATCGTAATCGGTTGTGTGATTCAGGGAGAAACCAAACATTTTGATTTTGTATGTGAAGGCGTTACGCAAGGCATCAAGGATTTGAATGTTCAGACAGACGTTCCGGTTATCTTTTGTGTGCTGACTGATAATAATGAGCAGCAATCTATTGACAGAAGTGGTGGGGTTCATGGAAATAAAGGAACCGAAGCGGCGATTGCGGCAATAAAGATGGCTTATTTAAGACAGCAGTCTTCGAAATAATAAAGTCCCGATAAACTTTTTATAGAGCCTATTTCCTTTACACGAAATAGGCTTTTTTGTGTGAAAAACTTTCCGGTTTTCCCATTTTCTAATTTTTCAATTGTTATATTAATTATGTAACTTTGGAAGTCAACAAATTTATAGAATGTCGAGTATAATTCAATTGCTTCCCGATCATGTCGCCAACCAGATAGCCGCTGGAGAAGTAGTCCAAAGGCCTGCATCTGTGGTGAAAGAACTTCTTGAAAACGCAGTTGATGCTAAGGCCAACGATATCAAACTTATTATTAAAGACGCCGGAAAATCGCTTGTACAGGTGATTGATAATGGTGTTGGTATGAGTGTTACTGATGCGCGTTTGTGTTTTGAGCGTCATGCTACTTCAAAAATCAGAGCAGCAGAAGATTTGTTTTCATTGCACACCAAAGGTTTCCGTGGCGAGGCATTGGCTTCTATTGCCGCAATTGCACATGTAGAGATGAAAACAAAGCAGGAGCAGGATGAATTGGGAACGCATCTCGCCATTGAAGGAGGCAAGTTTGTGTCGCAGGATGTGGCCGTTCTGCCAAAAGGGACATCTTTTGCGGTAAAGAATCTTTTTTTTAATATACCGGCAAGAAGGAATTTCCTGAAATCGGACACGGTGGAACACCGCCATATTGTTGATGAATTTCAGAGGGTTGCTTTGGCCCATCCCAATATTCATTTTACGATGTATCATAACGGAAGTGAAATGTTTAACCTTCCGGCATCAAACCTGCGTCAGCGTATCGTGAATATTTTTTCAGGAAAAACCAATGAAAAACTGGTTCCGATTCAGGAAAGTACAGAAATCGTAGGAATACAGGGGTTTGTGAGCAAGCCTGAATTTGCAAAGAAGAACCGTGGCGAACAATTTTTCTTTGTCAATGACCGTTTTATCAAAAGCGGTTACCTGCACCATGCTATTATGGCTGCCTATGAAGGATTGCTGAAAGATGGTTGCCAGCCTAGTTATTTTATCTATCTGGACGTTCCACCCAATACAATTGATATCAATATACATCCGACAAAAACGGAAATAAAATTTGACGATGAGCATGCGCTTTACGCTATTTTACGTTCTGCCATAAAACACAGTTTGGGACAGTTTAATGTGGCTCCGGTTTTGGATTTCGACAGGGATTCTAATCTGGATACGCCCTACGAATATGAGAAGAAAGAAGCATCTATGCCTTTAATTCAGGTGGATGCTAATTTTAATCCGTTTGGCGATCCGGATCCGATACCGGCAAAATCATACAGTAGCGGAAGCAATAGCAGCAGTTATAGTGGTTCGGGTGGTTCTTACAGAAAGCCTGAATCGTCTAACTGGGAAAGCCTTTATGTGGGATTAAAACAGGATACGGAAACGATTACTGATATTCAGGATATCCAATTTGAATCTGAAGAAGTAACCGGTTCTCTGTTTAATGATAAGGAAATCGAAGAAGCGATTTACAAGACCTATCAGATTCATAAAAAGTATATTGTCAGTCCAATCAAATCTGGAATGGTGATTATTGACCAGCAACGGGCACACCAACGGGTTTTGTATGAACAGTTTCTGGCGAATATGACAGTGCATCAGGCATCAAGCCAGCAGTTGTTGTTTCCGCTGAATCTTTATTTTTCATCCCAGGAAATATTATTGATTTCTGAATTGGAGCTTTCTCTGGTCAATACCGGGTTTGTTTTTGAAGAAATTAAAGAAGACAACGTTGTAATTTCGGGTATTCCGGTCAATGTGACAGAGAGCGAGGTTTCCATCCTGTTGGAACAGTTATTGAGTGACCTACAAGACGAAATTCCGGAAAGCAGTTTCAGCCAGAACGATACGATTGCAAAATCGATGGCAAAAAGCCTTGCTGTGAAAACAGGAACCTATCTGACAGAAAGAGAGCAGGAGAATCTCGTTAACGGACTCTTTGCCTGTAAGGAGCCTAATGTTTCGCCTTTTCATAAACCAACCTTTATCACGATGAGTGTTGAGGATTTAGACAAAAAATTTGCAGTATGATGAATATCACGCCTACAGTCAAGCAGTTATTGATTATAAACATTATATTTTTTATAGGGACGCAGGTAGTAGGGCAATATGCCGAATATCTTTTTGCGTTATTCTATCCGGAAAATGACCATTTTAAATTTTGGCAGCCTCTAACACATATGTTTATGCATGGAAATCCAATGCATATTTTCTTCAATATGTTTGCCCTGTTTTCTTTTGGTAGTGCTTTGGAGCATTTTTGGGGAGCGAAAAAATTCCTGTTTTTCTATATTTCTTGTGGTTTGGGCGCGGCTTTGATGCAGATTGGAGTGAATTATCTTGAAATGCAGCATCTTTTGGAACCGGTTAGGTACCTGGGCTTGTCAGATAATACTTTGCATCAGATACTGAATGTGACTTTTTCTGATGGTAATGCTTATCGCGGAGATATGTTTTATAATGGAATCAAGCCAATTTTAGAAGAAGCAGGGAAAACAAATCTTACCGATGCAGGTTTTAAAAGTTTGTTTGATGCCGCCATGCTAAATCAGACTCCTATGGTTGGAGCCTCTGGTGCTATTTATGGATTGTTGGTAGCCTTTGCTTTTATGTTTCCTAATGCTGAATTGATGATGTTTTTTATTCCGATTCCAATCAAAGCAAAATATTTTGTACCGGGATTATTAGCTCTGGATTTGTTTTTAGGAACTTCAGGAAAGTCATTATTTGGCGATGGTCCTGGTGGAGTGGCCCATTTTGCCCACATTGGAGGAGCCATTATTGGATTTTTGATGATGTGGTACTGGAAAAAGAACCAGTTTCATAACAATCGTTGGAATTAATCTTTGGGTTTTATGGGAATCATTGATGATCTAAAGATGCAATACAAAACCGGAGGAATTACGTTACAGTTGATCTTCTGGAATATTGGTATTGCTATACCTTTGTTTTTGCTGCACGCCTTTTCAAATGACGGATTCCTGTCTTTGATGTCGTGGATACAGCTTACTTCTGATCCTTCAGAGTTTATTGTAAAGCCCTGGACAATACTTACGTATAGTTTTCTGCATGTGGATGTACTGCATCTACTGTTCAATATGATTATGCTTAATTTTTCAGGAAGACTTTTCCTTACTTTTTTTACACAAAAGCAGTTTTTGGGACTGTATTTGTTGGGTGCTATTTTTGCCGGATTGGTTTTTCTGGGTACATTTTTCCTTTTTGGCTATAAAGCCCCTATTATTGGAGCTTCAGGAGCAATTATGGCGGTGCTTATAGGTTCAGCGACTTATGCGCCATTATATCAGATAAGGCTGTTGCTGATAGGAACTGTCAAATTATGGCATATTGCTATTGTTTTCCTGATATTGGACCTGATACAGATACCAACCAATAATATGGGAGGACATATTGCCCATTTGGGTGGTGCCGTATTTGGCTTTATTTATATTAAGCTTTTGCAGAACGGAACCGATTTGAGCCTGATTGTTACCCGAATCCTGGACTTCTTCGCCAATCTGTTTAAGCCTAAAAAGGGAACGCCTTTTAAAAAGGTACATCGAAATGTTAGTCAGCCGAAACCGAAAACGGCTCCTGCCAGTCGGATTGTTGTGAAGGATAAAACACAACAGCAGATTGATGAAATTCTTGACAAGATAAGCCAGTCCGGTTATGATAGCCTGACAAAAGAAGAAAAAGAATTTCTTTTCAAAGCAGGAAAGTAAAGAAAGTTTTATAATCTTTGCCAGAACTCAAAAAATTTTTGCCAAAAAATGAAAAACCTTTCATGGTTCAATAAAGCAATGTTTTTTTTCAATATAGTGTTGACTGTATTGACTTTTGTTGCTTATATCTTACCGTTTTTGGCTCCTAAATTATTTCCCATTCTATCTGTACTGACCCTGATATTGCCCTTCATGTTGATTTTAAATCTACTCTTTTTTATTTATTGGGGAATACAGATGAAAAGGCAGATTTTGCTTTCTTCGGTGGTGCTGTTAATGGGTATTACTTTTATTAATAAGTTCTATAAATTTTCGACTACAGACCTTCCGCCCTCTGATAATGATTTTACAGTGATGAGTTATAATGTACGTCTTTTTAATCTTTACAAATGGATTGAAAGGGACGATGTGCCGGAACTGATAGCCAATTTCATTAATGATAAGAATCCGGACATTCTATGCATTCAGGAATATTCTGAAGGGAAAATTAATTTGAGGGCTTATAAGCACAAATATATCCTGATGAAAGGAAATAAGACAAAGACGGGACATGCCATATTTTCTAAATTTCCAATTGTAGGCAGAGGTGATATCGTATTTCCAAATTCTAATAATAACGCTATTTATGCCGATATCAAAAAAGGGAAGGATACGATCAGGGTTTATAATATGCATTTGCAATCCATCAGAATTACGCCCGATGTCCATGAAATCAATGAAGATATAAACGGTATTAACGAGCAAAAGTCAAAGAAGATTATCAAGAGGATGAGTGAGGCTTTTAAAGAGCAGCAGGAGCAGGCCGAAATCATAATGAATCACAAGAAAAACAGTAAGCTCCCTGAAATTATATGCGGTGACATGAATAACAGTGCTTTCTCGTTTGTGTACAGAAGTATCAGAGGAAATCTGAATGATGCCTTTGAAGAAGCCGGCAGCGGTTTTGGAAAGTCATATAATTTCAAATACTATCCGGCCCGAATCGATTATATTTTTGTGGATAAGAAGATGCAGGTCAAAAACTTTGAAAATTATCCTGATTTTGTCAATTCAGACCACTTTCCGGTTATGGCAAGGCTGGCGTTCGAAAATTAAATCGGGTTTAAAGCGATTGATTTTTTAGATAATCTAAGGCATGCCTTCCTTCGTTGAACAAAAGGTCCAGGATGCTCAAATTGTTCAGATAGCCGTGTTTTTCTCCAAAAACCTGAGTGTAAGGCTCAAATTCCAAAGTATCTTTTTTCCCGTTTGCTAAAGGTCGGAAATCTGTGAATTGAGGTGCTTCATGAAAATATTCTTCCGTTTTCTTATAGCTAAATTCAAAGCCAAGGCAGTCTGAAACGATTTCCATCGCTTCAAAATTCAAGTCCATCAAAAAGTCGTGCTTCTTTTGAAAAACAGGAGCCAGGTCGTCTTCAAAATATTCAAAGAAAGGTGATGTCCTGTAGGCTGCTTCAAGCGATTTGAAATGCTGCTTCTGCCAGTCAAAGGCATCTTCAATACGAACGTCTTTTGTTTTCTGGTGCCTGTCGCCTTTGGAATGCTTTACAGGAATGTTAAGCATCTGTATGCCGTTCGGGCTGTAGATATACATTCGGTTCCTGTTGGTCTGTTTTTGGAAGTTGTCTTCCATCTCAAAGGTAATCGAATTGGCCTGAACCATGGCAGCAAATTGGCTGATGGACGGGAAATAGGTAGGAAGCAAAAGGATATTCATCTTAATACCTGTCTAATTTTTTCTTTTTTCTTCTGATAAAGAAGTTAGCAATAAAATACCCTGCCATTAATAGGACGAAAATACTGAAATAGGATACCGGTTCGCCGCTTCCGCCAACAGTTGTGAATAGTCTTTCCCAACGAATCTTGTCAATAGCTTTTGACCACGGAGTGTACGGGTCCAAACTCATCCAGATAAACACCGGCTTTCCTACGATGTGGTCTGCGGGTACAAAGCCCCAATAACGGCTGTCTAATGAGTTGTGGCGGTTGTCTCCAACCATGTAGTAATAATCCTGTTTGAATGTATAAGAATCAGCCACCTGACCGTTGATGATGATTTTGTCTCCCTCAACTTTTAGGTCGTTCTTTTCATATTCTTTGATAATCGTTCTGTAAAAAGGAAGTGATTCTTTGTCCAGTTTTACTGTTTTTCCAGCCTGAGGAATATAGATAGGGCCGAAATTGTCCTGATTCCATTTTTTGGTATATGGAAAGATTCTTGGATCAGGATGTTCTTCTGCTTTGGCAATCAGTTTTGTAACGCTTTCCACAGCTGGATTCTTTTTCAGGATAGCCGCATTTTCATCGGTTAAAGAAATAAAGAAATAGCTGTTGTCATTCTGATTGAAGCCAATATCGTCCGGATATATTTTTAACTCCTTTGTGAGGTAATTTGGGTCAAGCATGCTGCCATTTACAGTAGTTACTCTGTAAGAATATTGAACTCTGGCTCTGTCTGATAAAATTAGTTTCTTGCCATTAATATAAGCATCGCCATCAATAAAAGAAAGATTGTCACCAGGAGTTCCTACGCAACGTTTTACATAATTTGTCTTTTTGTCGATAGGTTTGAAATTGGATTCTGTAGCATTCGGGATAGTATCTACAGGCCAGTTGAATACTACAATATCATTTTTTTCGATGGGTTCAAATCCCGGAAATCTGAAATACGGAAGCTGAGGCCTGTTTAGGTAAGATTTAGTTTTAAGTCCCGGAATTGTGTCATGAACCATTGGCATGGCAACAGTGGTCATAGGTGTTCTGGCACCATAATGATTTTTGCTGACAAAAAGAAAATCGCCTACCAAAAGTGTTTTTTCCAACGAACCTGTAGGAATGGTAAAAGGCTGCATTACATAGGTATGGACAATTGTAGCAACTACTACTGCAAATAGCAGGGAACTGACAGTATCTGCAGTTTTGTTTTTTGGATGCAGGCTTCTGTTTTCAATATATTTTACATCCTGAGTATAGTTAATGTAATAGATATAAAGTCCTAATGTAAGCACTCCCAGAGCCGTATCCAAAGTCGTATTTTTTCCAAAACTTCTCAAAGTTTCCACCCAAACAACAGGAAACATGATAAGATTTACAATAGGTATAAAAAGCAAAATAACCCACCATTTCGGTCGGTTGATGATTTTCATCAGGATAATAGCGTTGTAGATTGGAATTGCTGCTTCCCAGGCTTGTCTTCCTGCTTTTTTATACAATTTCCATGTTCCTAAAAAGTGTACTACCTGAAGGATAAGGAAAAATAGAAACCATTGATTAATTGTCATCTGTATGTATTTTTATGTATATGTCTGTTGGGAAAAAGATTTGTTACGTTAAATTAAGCACATCTTTCATGGTGTATACACCTTTTTTGCCTAAAATCCATTCTGCGGCTACTACCGCGCCTAATGCAAAACCTTCACGGCTATGGGCAATATGTTTGATTTCGATAGTGTCTACGGCTGAATTGTAGAAAACGCTATGCGTGCCCGGAACATTTTCGATTCTTTTGGCATCAATTAAGATTTCGTCCTCTTTTGCATTTTCCAATGCCCAGCTTGAATAGTCCGAATTTTCTATGATTCCTTTGGCTAAGGTGATGGCGGTGCCACTTGGTGCATCTAATTTTTGTGTATGGTGTATTTCTTCCATGGAAACTTTATATTCCCTGATGTTTGACATCATTTTGGCGAGATAGTCATTCAGTTGGAAAAATATGTTTACGCCTAAACTGAAATTGGAACCGTAGATAAATGCCCCGTTTTTTTCCTGACAAAGCGTAACCATTTTGTCATAGCTGTCAAGCCAACCGGTAGTTCCGGAAATGATTGGAATATTGTTGTCTAAACAGGTTGAAATATTGCTAACCGCAGCGTCAGGAATGCTAAAATCGATTGCGACATCTGCCTGTTCCAATCCTTCAAAAGTATCTTCTGCAGATTTTCTCAAAACGATTTCATGGCCTCTTTCCAAAGCGATTTTTTCAATCACTTTACCCATTTTGCCATATCCCAAAAGTGCTATTTTCATGCTGTGCTATTAAAAATTGTAATTTAATGTGAGTCCGACATTTTTTTTGTAATTCAGGTCGTTTTGGTAAATATCCGGCTTGAGCGTGAGCTTATCGCTTACATTGAATTGCAGGAGATGCGCGTCCACATTAGCCTCAACAATATTCAGGATGTAGATACCTACCGTGACAATCAAAGAAAGGTCGCGGTTTTTCTGGAACTGCCTTTGTGCGGAAATCAGCTGATTGTCTGTCAGGTTGGAAAGTTTTCCGTTTGGGTCTTCTGTTCCGTTTAAACGCCTTTTGTATTCGTCTCTGTATTTGTGGTAATTCTTGTTGTTGTAGGCATAGATTCCTATTCCGGTTCCTAATGCTGCATATACGATGGGAATTTTCCAGTATTTTTTATTGTAGGCCTGTCCCATACCCGGAAGTATTGCCGAATAAAAGGCAGCTTTAGAAGGAGCCAATGGATTGATTTCTTCTCCTTTAATGCTGTCACGTACGACAATATTCAATTCTTCCTGTGCACTGACGGAAGTAGTTCCAATCAGAAAAAAGAGAAAAAATATGGAAACTAACTTATTCACTAACCTTTGATTAATTTGATAATTCGGTTGAAATCCTCTTCAGAATGGAATGGGATCGTGATTTTTCCTTTACCATTTCCGGCTACTTTGACATCTACTTTTGTGCCAAAATAGTTTCCTATGGCTTTCTTTTCTGATTCATCAATAGTAAACGCATTACCTTTTGCCGCTTTTGGCGGAGCCGGTTTCAGGCTGTCCTGGTAATTTTTAACCAAGGCTTCCGTTTCTCTTACAGAAAGGTTTTGACTGACGATTTTTTGGTAAATATCAGCCTGTATGTCATGGTCTTCAATGTTAATGATAGCACGACCGTGTCCCATAGAAATAAAACCATCGCGGATTCCGGTTTGGATAATCGGGTCCAGTTTTAATAGTCGCAGGTAATTGGCAATCGTGGAACGCTTTTTACCTACGCGGTCACTCATCTGCTCCTGCGTTAACTGAATCTCGTCAATTAAACGTTGGTAGGACAGGGCGATTTCGATAGGGTCAAGGTCATGACGCTGTATGTTTTCTACCAAAGCCATTACCAGCGATTCATTGTCGTTGGCAAGCCTGATATAGGCAGGTACAACTGTCAATCCGGCTAATTTTGAAGCACGAAGCCTTCTTTCTCCGGAGATTAGCTGGAATTTGTTAAAGTCTAATTTTCGTACGGTAATAGGTTGGATAACACCCAATTCCCTGATGGAAGTAGCCAATTCCTGAAGGGATTCTTCATTGAAATTGGTTCTTGGCTGAAACGGGTTTATTTCAATAGCATCAATTTCAAGCTCAATAATATTACCAACTACTTTATCTGCATTTTTATCCTCTGCCGATTTGATGTCGTTTTCCGGATCTTTTAGCAATGCTGATAAACCTCTTCCTAATGCTTGTTTCTTTATCGCCTTTGTCATAAACTGTTTCTATTTCGTATTTTTCTTAATGATTTCTTCTGCCAGGTTGATGTAATTGGTTGCTCCTTTACTGGTTGCATCATAGTTGATAATGCTTTCTCCAAAACTTGGGGCCTCACTCAATTTTACATTACGCTGGATGACTGTTTCAAAAACCATATCGTGGAAATGTTTCTGTACTTCTTCAACTACCTGATTGGATAGGCGAAGGCGGGAATCATACATAGTCAGCAATAAGCCTTCTATATCCAGATCCGGATTATGGATTTTTTGGACACTTTTTATCGTATTCAATAGTTTTCCTAATCCTTCCAGAGCAAAATACTCACATTGGATTGGAATCACTACTGAATCTGCTGCCGTCAATGCATTCAATGTCAGCAATCCCAATGATGGAGCACAGTCGATTAGAATGTAATCGTATTTGTCCTTTACGCTTTCCAATGCTGTTTTTAGCATATATTCCCGGTTTTCCTTGTCGACCAATTCGATTTCGATAGCCACCAAATCAATATGGGCAGGAATCACGGATACGTTTGGAGATGAACATTCGATTGTTGCTTCCTCCGGCGTATTACTGTGTTCCAGAATCTGGTAAGTTCCAATTTCTACCGACTCTACGTCGATTCCTAAACCCGAACTTGCATTCGCTTGAGGATCAGCGTCAATCAGTAATACTTTTTTCTCTAAAACTCCCAAGGAAGCTGCTAAATTAACAGACGTCGTTGTTTTGCCAACGCCGCCTTTTTGATTTGCAATAGCAATGATTTTGCCCATTTAATTTCTAAAATTTTGAACCGTAAAAATACAATTATTTATGGGTTTTGAAAATCTATTTTGTTAACAATATAAAAAGAGATAGCGAATAAAAAAGCCGGAAGTATTCCTCCGGCTTATGATGCTGTTTTTGTTTTTGGCAGTATGCCTTGTTATTTCAAAATCAGTTTTTGGGTAACTTTCTATTTTGTCGATAAAACGCACAACCTTATCCTCTCAGGACCTTAGCAGCTTAGCGGCTTTTTAGCCACAGATTGGTATGATTACACAGATTTTGAAGCTTATGCAAAATGAAAGAATACATGAAAGTTATTTCATAACGTATTCTTTTATATATACATGACGCACAAACCTTAGCCTCTCAGAACCTTAGCAACTTAGCAACTTTCCTAATTATTTTTCTTGGCCTTAATCATAGCTTCCAACATGTCCCACATTTCTTCAGGAACGGCTTCCAGAAGATTGAACTGTCCGGCACCTTTAAGCCATTCGCCACCATCGATGGTAATGACTTCACCGTTGACATAGGCTGAAAAGTCAGATACGAGATAGGCTGCAAGGTTGGCTAATTCCTGATGGTCGCCTACTCTTTTTAGTGGTACTTTTTTTGCCAGGTCGAATTTGTCTTTCAGGTCGCCCGGTAATAATCTGTCCCAGGCACCTTTGGTAGGAAATGGTCCCGGTGCTATGGCATTGGAACGGATTCCGTATTTGGCCCATTCAACGGCAAGGCTTCGGGTCATGGCTAAAACGCCGGCTTTTGCTGTGGCTGACGGAACTACATAAGCAGAGCCCGTCCAGGCATAGGTTGTGACAATATTCAAGATGGTTGTGTTTTGCTGTTTGGTGTCAATCCAATGTTTTCCAAAAGCCAGGGTGCAGTTTTTGGAGCCTTTTAACACAATGTCAATAATAGTATCAAAGGCGTTGGCCGATAGCCTTTCTGTAGGAGAAATAAAATTTCCGGCCGCATTGTTCAGTAATACATCTACTTTATCAAATTTTTCCAGAACTGAAGCGAGCATGGTTTCAACCTGCTCATAGTTGCGGACATCGCAGGCTAAAGGAAGGCATTCACCGCCGGTTTCTTTTTCAAGTTCTTCTGCGGTAGTTCTTAGTTTTTCAAGATCGCGGGAAGTTATGGCAACTTTGGCGCCTAATTCCAGAAAATATTTTGTCATCGCTTTTCCAAGTCCGCTGCCACCGCCTGTAACAACAATTGTTTTTCCTTCAAGGGCATTATCGCGAAGCATTTTTTTTGTAAAATCCATGTGTGTCGTTTTTCTTTTTTACTAAAATACGGAATTATTACAAAAGATATTTTTCCTATTCAAAATAAATGTTCAAGTAGTTGTTGAGATGGAATTAATGCTTAATAAACGTTTGGCAGTTTAACTTAGGGTAAGGGCGTGTGATTTATAAATTTCTGTTCAGCCACAGATTAGATGATTGTGCAGATTGAAGAGTTCCTGTCAGGCAGAAGAAAATATTAATTAAATTTTCAAGACTTTGCGGCCCTGCGTCTTTGCCTGAAAATATTGCTAGCAAAGGCACAAGAACGCTAAATTCATAATAATGGAAATCTGGAAGAGACTTTTTAAATCAGTGTTTCGTCTTTTCTATTTTATCGTGTATTTTCAGGTATTCAGGTAAAGCAGCCGAACCGTACCATTCAAATACTTCTACCTCAAAAAGTTTTTCTTTAATGGCAGGGTCGGTAAGTAATAATTCGTTTGCTTCTTCAATTGTTTTTGCATTCAGGATAAAGATGCCGCGATAATTTTTATCGTTTTTCTTTAAAGGACCGGCAACAATCAGCTTGCCGTCTTTAGCCAGGCGGTTGATGTTGTCCATATGGCCTTTGAAAAGCTCGTTTAATTTTTCTTTGTCGTCTATTTTATTGCTTCCGGTTTTTAAGATAGCCAGGACATACATTTTCATTCCGTAATCGTCAGCACCCAAAGACTCGGCAAGTTTGCTGTCATAGTTAGGATTTACTGTTTGAGAATTTGCTTTGAAGCAACTGACAAGCATCAGTATAAGTAGTATTTTTTTCATGATTGGTTGTTTTGTCCCTTGAGTAGGGTTTTGACAATAAAAAAGCGGGAATATGATTTCCCGCTTTTTGAAATGATTATTCCTGCATTAAGATGTCTAAGATTGTAATGGCAGCTTCGCTGATTTTGGTTCCGGGACCAAAAACGGCTACGGCTCCGGAATCAAAAAGATATTGGTAGTCCTGGGCAGGGATTACGCCGCCAACGATTACCATAATATCTTCACGTCCGTATTTCTTTAATTCTTCGATTACCTGAGGTACCAATGTTTTGTGTCCGGCAGCAAGAGAAGAAACACCTAAAATATGTACGTCGTTTTCTACGGCCTGTTTGGCTGCTTCTGCCGGCGTTTGGAACAGAGGTCCAATGTCAACATCAAAACCTACATCGGCATAACCTGTTGCGACAACTTTGGCACCACGATCATGTCCATCCTGTCCCATTTTGGCAATCATTATTCTTGGTCGACGGCCTTCGGATTTTGCAAATTCGTCGGCTTTCTGCTTTGCTTTTTCAAAGCTTTCGTCATTTTTAATTTCTTTGCTATACACGCCGCTAAACGATTTGATTTGCGCTTTATATCTTCCAAAAACAGTTTCCAATGCATCGCTGATTTCACCCAAAGTGGCTCTGTTTCTTGCGGCATCTACTGCAATTTCCAATAAATTGCCCTTGCCTGATTTGGCAGCTTCGGTCAATTTATGTAAGGTCTCTTTTACTTTTTCGGTATTTCTTGTAGACTTTATTTTTTCCAGCCTTTCGATTTGCTGTCTGCGCACCATCTGGTTGTCAACATCCAGGATGTGTAACGGGTCTTCTTTTTCCAGTCGGTATTTGTTTACGCCTACAATGATGTCCTGGCTGGAATCGATTCTTGCCTGCTTTCTTGCTGCGGCTTCTTCAATTCGCAGTTTTGGTATTCCTGCTTCGATGGCTTTGGTCATACCGCCTAATTCTTCTACTTCCTGAATGAGCTGCCAGGCTTTGTGGACAATTTCATCGGTAAGTTTTTCTACGTAATAGCTTCCCGCCCAAGGGTCTACCGTTTTGGTAATTTTGGTTTCTTCCTGAAGGAAAATCTGTGTATTTCGTGCAATTCTTGCTGAGAAATCCGTAGGCAGGGCTATGGCTTCGTCTAAGGCATTGGTATGTAATGATTGTGTACCTCCAAAGGCGGCGGCGGCGGCTTCGATACAGGTGCGGGCTACGTTATTAAACGGGTCCTGTTCTGTAAGACTCCAGCCTGAAGTCTGGCAATGGGTTCTTAAAGCAAGCGATTTCTCGTCCTGAGGATTGAACTGTTTGAGCAGTTTAGCCCACAGCATTCTTCCGGCACGCATTTTTGCAATTTCCATGAAATGGTTCATCCCAATGGCCCAAAAGAACGAAAGTCGTGGAGCAAACTCGTCGATTTTCATTCCTGCAGCTAGTCCCGTACGGATGTATTCAAGTCCGTCGGCTAAAGTATAGGCCAGTTCGATATCTGCCGTAGCTCCGGCTTCCTGCATGTGGTATCCGGAAATCGAGATAGAATTGAACTTAGGCATTTTTTTACTCGTAAAGTCGAAAATATCGGCGATGATTTTCATTGACGGAGTAGGCGGATAGATGTAAGTGTTTCGTACCATGAATTCTTTCAGGATGTCATTCTGGATGGTACCTGAAAGCAGTTCCGGTTTTACGCCCTGTTCTTCAGCAGCTACGATATAAAATGCCATAATTGGCAATACGGCACCATTCATGGTCATGGAAACCGACATTTCATCAAGCGGAATCTGGTCGAACAGTACTTTCATGTCTTCTACAGAGTCGATAGCCACACCTGCTTTTCCAACATCGCCAACCACTCTTTCGTGGTCGCTGTCATAGCCTCTGTGCGTTGGAAGGTCGAATGCAATGGAGAGTCCTTTTTGTCCGGCAGCCAGGTTTCTTCTGTAAAAGGCATTACTTTCTTCTGCTGTTGAAAATCCGGCATATTGACGAATAGTCCAGGGACGGCGAACGTACATAGTGGCGTACGGACCACGAAGATTTGGTGCGAATCCTGCTCCAAAATTAAGATGTTCCAGATTTTGGATGTCTTCTTCGGAATAGGTGTTTTTCAGTTCGATACCTTCGGCCGTCAGGAAGTTTTCAACGTTTTCTGACTTGGCCTTTTTGCCATCGGCTTGAGAATCTAATTTTATATGTTGGATGTCTTTTCTTTTCATGGTTTATCTAGAATCGCTGTTTCTTTGATAAAGTGTTTTATTTCGTCTGTACTAACTTCTCCATATTTTATCATAAGCTTGCCTTTCGAATTAAGAGTGATAAAGCACTCGCAACTCTCCATCTTATTTATTTTGTTTATTAAGTTATGAAGAAAATGGTTCTCATCGTAATAATAATTGTATTCCGGAGTATATTTTTCCTTTCCTTTTTCTTCATAAAAAGAATTTATGATTTTGGAATTTTCCGGAAATACAACATTGCCTTCTTTATAGAAATTATCAAACCATTCTTCTACTTTCTTAGGATTGCCCACATATTTTGAATAATGGCAATATTTTCGAGGCTGTATGTAATGGATTGACAGCATTGAAACAGAATCCAAATTCGTCTCAGTATATTTATTCAGATACAATTTCAAATTGGCCAGTTCAATTTGCATCAGATTTCGGGAAAATGTATCTTTAAATGACTTTTGCGCATAGGTCAAATTGCCTAGAAAGAATATGCAGATTAATAAGTTTTTAAAGTTTTTCATAACCTTATCCGTTTTCTTTTTCGCTTTCCAAACGTTCCTGTTCCATTTTTTCTGCCAATCGTTTTTCTATGATTGGTGTTACCAGCGTTTTTCTTGGTTTTGATTTTACAAAAGGAAATAGTTCCAGGTCGTGGCTCATCCTGTCATTTTTGTTAGGATATTTATTGGTTCCCAACAGGATTTCTTTCCCTGAATCAAACAAATCCTGTTCTTTTGCAGCACTCTCCTGAATTTTTCTTTGAATAGTGCCTTCAATCAATTGTGTAATTAAACCACCGTTTGCTTCGATGTCTTTGAACAGGGCCAAAGCTTTTTCGGCTAATTGCTCTGTTAACGTTTCTATATAATAGCTTCCGTCTGCCGGATTATTGACCTTGTCAAAATAGCTTTCGTGTTTTAGTACCAGAAGTTGGTTTCTTGAAATTCGGTCACCAAATTCGTTGTCTTTATGGTATAAGGAATCGTATGCCAGATTCGAAACGGCATCGGCACCGCCTAAAATCGCACTCATGCATTCTGTGGTGGTGCGAAGCATGTTTACGTTATAGTCGTAAAGTGTTTTGTTTCTTTTGGTAGGCATAGCAAGTATGTGGCAGCCTGAATTATGGTCGTATTCTTTAGCTAAAAGGTCAAAAAGCAGGCGTAGGGCACGCAGTTTTGCAATCTCGAAAAAATAATTTGTTCCCACAGCTACCTGAAATGTGATAGGTTTTGAAACGGTTGCCATGCGGTTAAAGTATTCATTGGCATGGGCTAGCATATAAGCCAGTTGCTGGACAATATTGGCTCCGGCATTTTGATAAAGGCTTCCGTCAATGCTAAGGAAATTCGCATTTTGGCAAGAGATGGAAATTGTATTCAGAAGGTTAAAGTCGGAATCAAGATTCGTGTGCCAGTTGCCCTCTTTTGCCAGTTTTCCAATCGGGTCAATTTGTATAAAAAAGTTGGCGTTTCTGTTTTTGGCAATGGTGTCGATTTTTTTGACGAAATCGATTGAAAGGAATGATAAATGGAAGTAAACGGTTATCGTTTCTAACGGAAGTTTTTCCAATAGTTTAGCTATATCCAGATTTTCATCTTCTATAGTAAACCGGATACTTTCTGCTCCTCTGGACAGGGTTTCCAAGGCACGATTTACAGATTTATCCAAATCATGTACGAAAATATTCTGGACTATTTTGAAAGCGGTTTCTTTTTCTGAGAAAGAAAGCGGGTTTTCAAATTCGTCAATATGGTAGAAGGGCTTTACTTTGATGCCCTCCGGACTTTCCCAGATTAGCGTTTCGTTATAATCTGCTCCTTTGAGTTCGTACTGAATCTGCTGCTTCCATTGTTTGGAAGTTACGGGATTGAAGTCGTCAAATAGATGGTCGGCCATTTTTAGGTTATGTTGTTCTGCTAAAACTGTTAATCTTCGCAGAGATAATATTATAATGATTTGCTTTGCTCTTCTTCTGGCAGGTCTTCTTCAAATTCGATAATATATATGTCTTCGCTGTCGCGTTTCATATAGTATTTTTCACGGGCATATTTTTCAATCTGATCAGGATTCTTGAGCAGTTTTATTTTTTCTTCGTCGAGTTTAATCTCGTCCTGATAATATTTTTTATTGTCTTCCAGTTCTTTTATTTCCTTGTTAAGAATTCTATGGTCGAGCAGGGAATAATTGTCTAGAAAAACCATCCAGGCAATAAAAAGCGCCAATACCAATACATATCTGTTTCCGAGAAATCTCAGAAAAGGATAACGGCTGATTATATTTTTGAACGGATTTTTCATCCCTGAATTTTTACTTTATAAAATTAGGAATAAAAATTATAAAATACGCTGATTGATTACGGCCCGGACAACATCAATGGCCACGGTATTGTATTTGTCGTTTGGAATAATGATATCTGCAAAAGCTTTAGTCGGTTCAATAAATTGCTCGTGCATTGGTTTTAATGTGGTCTGGTATCGGTTCAATACCTCTTCCATGTCGCGGCCTCTTTCGGCAATATCACGTTTGAGACGGCGAATCAGACGTTCGTCTGGATCGGCATGGACAAATATTTTTATATCGAACATGTCGCGAAGCTCCGGATTGGCAAGAATCAGGATGCCCTCAACAATCATTACCTTTCTTGGATGTGTGTTAATAGTGTCCTCAGTACGATTGTGCGTTACAAAAGAATAAACTGGCTGTTCTACATTTTTTCCGGCTTTTAAATCCTTTAAATGAGCGACTAACAATTCAAAATCGATAGCCCTTGGATGGTCAAAATTGATGAGTGCCCTTTCGTCAAAACTGAGATTGTGGTTTTCTCTGTAATAGGAGTCCTGAGAGATTATTCCAACTTCAGTCTGAGGTAATTCGTTCATAATTTGTTGGACAACAGTTGTTTTTCCGCTTCCGGTTCCGCCGGCAATTCCGATAATGAGCATAAGGGTTGTGTTATATTTTTCTTTTGGCAAAAATAGAAATTATATTGAGAGTGGTTTTTGTTTTTTAGGGAAATGTTTCAGCGGAGAATTGGAGTTCTGATTAATTGAGAAAAAATTAATGCACAAGCAACGGAATTTTATTAATTTTAATAAGACTGATAAATAGCAGATTAAAATAAAAAATTATGGAAAAAAAGGAACTGACCATTAAGGTAGCAATCCAAATACTCAAGCCTGTATCGGAAGTGTTTGAAGCGATTGTTGATCCTGAAAAAATGGCAAATTATTTTATTGCGAAAGGTTCGGGTAGGATGGAGGAAGGGAAAGAAATTGAATGGAAATTTCCTGAATTTGATATGCAATTCCCGATTACGGTTGGCAAAATCGAAAAGGACAAGTATGTATCCTATTATTGGGATGTGAATGAAAAGAAAAATCTGGTAGGAATTACCTTGGCACCTTTAGGAAAAGATACTGTTGTAACGGTTACTGAGAAAGGAATGGAAAATAACGAGGAAGGAATTAGCTGGCTGATGGGAAATACGGAAGGTTGGGCAAATTTTCTAGCCTGTCTTAAAGCGTATCTGGAATATGGTATCAACCTTAGAAAAGGAGCCTTTGAATTTAGGAGAGAAGATTAAAGAGAGGTCACCTGAGAATTTTTATTTTAGCCACAGATTAAAATGATTACGCAGATTTGGGAAACCTGAATCTGGATAAATAAAAAAACACGCCCAAATATGGGCGTGCTTTTTTTAGGTTATTACTATTTTATTTTTTGACGACTTTTACAGTTGATTTTTTTCCATTTGACATGACAGATACGGCATAGGTTCCGTCAGGCAAATCGCCAAGGAATAGCCTTACTTCCGTAGCGTGGCTCTCCTGTTTTCTGACCAGTTGGCCCAACAGGCTGTA